>OJAG01000130.1_pt1 | contig 63721 bp, 65 predicted proteins | sample 1589021 | NCBI WGS metagenome assembly OJAG01 (sample SAMN03283264) | human gut metagenome | biome: human-associated habitat; material: feces | host: Homo sapiens | place: USA | collected 2013 | reverse complement strand
GGAGGAATTCGCAGATCTTCAGCAACAGATTAGTAAGCAAGTTCGAGGGTATGGGGACAGAATAGGACTCTTGGAAGAGATGGCAGATGCGTATATTTGTCTAAACTTCCTGGAGTCCATTTTTGATATTAAGCCGGAAGATTTGCAGAAAGCCATTGATGTGAAGTTGGAGCGAGAAAGGAGAAATTTATGAAAAATATACTTTGTTGTGATTGCCAGTATTGTGGTGATAAATATAGTTTTCCACTTCCAAACGATTTAATAGAAGTCGATTCGGAGAACCCTTTTATTAAACATTATTACTGTTGCTGTGGGGACTCAGAATTTTACGGAAAAGATATCACAAATTTAGACCTTACTAAATGCGACTCTTTTGAAGAATTATAGGGAGGAAAATGTAGTGACAGGACTTAGTGTGCAAATAGAGTTAAAATCCAGACTTTGTCAAGTCGGCGAAAAATTTGGATATTTCCACGCATGGGAACATTACTCAAAACCTTTGGAAGCTAGTCCTCTTATGGGTGGGGCTCCAGCAGGAGTATTTAGTAAGATGTTTGGCATTGTAGAGTTTTCAGATGGAGTCAGGCGAGTCGATCCGTCTGAAATCGTCTTCTGTGACGAAGAGAACGAGATACTCTCAGAAATGGAGAAAATGCGAAAATGAATAATGACATACTAATTATAATTTACAGAGACAACTATGAAGATATGTTCAGAGCGATGAATGAATTGATGAACTATCTGGTGGATCTTAAGGATAGCATGAGCATTGATAAGCGTCGAGCTACTATCGATATATGTGGTCATATTAGAGTTACATTTCGATGTGGAGACGTATATAAAATGGCAGGGTTAAGACCCAACTATTATGAAACTTGGAGCTGGGAAGCCGATAAATTTCTCGCTCCGTCGGCAGCAAAGTGTTGCGGAAAAAAGATGCCTTCTTTAGAGGGTATTGCTTATATCATTCAAAAAGAAGTAAAGGAGAAAAAATCTAATGATTAAAATCGAAAATGTAGAAATTATGGGATGGGAACATGTCATCAGGGGAATGCGAAATCCGATGAATAGTTGGGAGAAATCTGATAGCGGTATATGTAAAGGTGGAGACGATGGTATTGGGTGTAGAAATTGTGCCGCTTATGATTGCGAACATACATATGATCAGTCGTGGCAGCTTGGAAAAGCGGATCATGAACTGATGATGCGATTGGCAGCTGGTGGTCCGACTCACGCAAAGTATCGCCGAATGATTACCGTCTATATGGACATCACAGCTCCTTTGTATTGGTGGAAGGAGTTCGATACCTATAAAGTGGGAACTGTTGCTAACTCCTGTTCCACGATGCACAAAATTTCGGAGAAGAAATTTACGCTGGAAGATTTCTCACATGAGTATTTGATTAGACATAGGAGTGATGATAATAAGGGATATTCGGAAGTACAAATGTGCGCAGACAGTGATGTTTGTATTTGCTTTCCAGAGGATATTCTTATGCTTATCATTGATAATTTGAATGTAAACCGTGACGCATTTCTCGAGACCAAAGACAAAAAATACTGGTGGCAGATGATTCAGCTTCTTCCGAGTAGTTATAACCAGACTCGTAATGTTATGTTGAATTATGAGGTTCTGGCGAATATTTACAGACAGCGGAAAAATCATAAGCTGGATGAGTGGCGAGAGGTTTGTAAGTGGATTGAGAGCTTGCCGTACAGTGAGCTGATTACTGGACTTCCTATCGAGTCAGATCAGGCAGTTGAAGAAAAACGTTTTCCGCAGCCATTTCCTTGGAATAAGGACGATGTATATTGCGATAATTGTGAACATTTTCATGACTGCTTAAACAAAGGAGGTCTTGCTGACGTTACAACCAGTGATGATATTGTAAAAAATGGTTTTGGACGACAACATTACGTTAACAAACCTGGGTATGATTGTCCGAAGAAGGTTCAGTCCCAACTTGCCGAAGATGATCCCATGAGTTTTAGTGTTGGAAAAATTATTCACGATCTCATTGCTAAAGAACTTACTGAAGACGTTAAGAAACAGATTTTAGAGGAGGATTCGAAATGATATTTTCATTAAAACTATGGTTAGCAGTATTTATATTCATCGATCTGTTCTCAGCATGGTGGTATGCAAAAGATCGAGACATCTGTAAAGTTGTTATATTCTGTACAGCTGCTATATGCGGCATGTTGAGTCTTTGTAGATAAGGAGAGAATCAAAATGTTTGCTTTGGTATTCGGAGTGTTATTTGCGGTGTCGTTTTTAGGATTTGCGATAACCTCCAGGAGTAAATACAGCGCTGCGTCACATCTCATTTGGTGTGTGGCGTTTATTATTTTCACGGTATGTTATTACCTGCGCATTTTGCTACACAATTGAAACATCTGATTTACCGATGTGGGTTAAATTTTTATTATTAAAATGAGGAGGAATTGTGTATGAGATGTAACCGAAGAAGAGTAATGAATACGATACCGTCGAGTATGGACAAGAGCATCCTGAGTGGGCTGAAAAGATTATTGAGAAATTTTCAAAAGAGAATTAAGTTCGAAAGGTGGGACGAATGACAGTCACATCAACTATTTTAGCTTTAATTATCATAGCGTGGGTTTTATTTAATTGGAGGAAAATCGAAATGAAAAAATCAAATTGGAAATTAGTTCTTATTATTGTTGCAGGGATTCTTGCAGTTGTCATGACAGGCGTATTCGGAGTGCAGAGTTCACAAAATAAAGCTTTTTCACTGGAGGAACAGGTGAATACAGCTGATTCAGACATCAAAGTTCAGGAAAAAAGACGTGTGGATCTGATTTATAACCTTGCAGATTGTGTAAAGCAGTATGATAAACACGAAGCTGATACACTTACCGCTATCGTAGAAGGGCGAGGCTCCACTGGAGATATTGAAAATGTTACCACTGCGATTGCAGCTGTAAGCGAAGCTTATCCGGAATTAAAATCAGATGAAAATTATAAGGAACTGATGAATGAACTCTCTATTACAGAAAATCTGATTGCAGAATATCGTAGCAATTATAATAAACAGATAAAATTGTACAGACGTTATATAAGAAAATTCCCTACGCGAATCTTTTTGGATATTCTTGGATATGAGGTTCATGAGTATGCATATTTAGATTACGAAGCTCCTGTCGATGCTCCACAGAATCTGTTCGGGGAATAAGCTTATGAAGAAATGGAACGGATTTGATTTCGGAGACTTTAAAATCACAAAAAGAGAAATCTTAGCAAGTATATCTATCATTGCGGTTCTGTTACTTATTGGCTTTATAATTTCTGGTAAAATCCAAGATCATGAGATGGATAAAAACGAAAAATACAATAAAACTGTAAAGATCAAAGAACGGAATCTGTTTGAATATGGTATGCGGACTGATATTGGAAACGCATTTATCTATGGCGATTTGGAAGCTGTCGACACTGTTACTTATCCGGAGATTGGTGGAAAGTATATGTATGTGCAAAAGGTCGAAGAACATTACACGAGACACACTCGTAAGGTGGCTCACACAAAGACTGTGAATGGAAAATCTCACACATATTATACAACTGAGGTTTATTGGTCATGGGATTATGTCGGGAGTGAGGATAAGACTTGTAAAGAGGTATCTTTCTTGAAACATGTATTCTCAAGTAAGAAAATTCAATTACCGGATGACGATTATATTGATACTTTAAAAGAATCATCTCATGTACGCTTCAAATACTATGGAGTTGGTTTGAAGTACACCGGAACGATATTTACAGAATTAAAAAATAAAACAATAAAAAATAATTCGCCATTCTATGAAAATATGACGATTGATGAGACCGTGGAACACTTAGAATCCGATTTTGCATTATGGTTATTCTGGATTTTCTGGATATGTTTAATCGGAGCATGTGTCTACGGTTTTTATTATCTCGATAACGAATGGCTTGAATAAAAAGAAAAGGAGAAGTAATGCTACATATTTTAGCTATCGGCAGCGTTGTGCTCGGCGTATTCGAATATTTATTAGCCAGCGATAAAGCAGATCAGATCAAGGGTCTGCTTTTAATTATCTTAGCTGCTGTTATTATGTAAACTAAAAAATATATCCATACAAAACGATAAGGAGGATTAGTTATGATGTTGAATTTTAACAGTTATGAAGATCTCAAAGACAAACTGCAGATTCGTATTTATGATCCTGATTTCAGTCGTAATTTATTGGAAGGAAAAGTTGTAACTCATATTGGCGATTTTGCTCTGATTTATATGGCTACATTGTATGAATCAGAAAAAAAACTGGGTAATCTGATGTTTACTCCGGAGTTAATGGATGCGCTTGGAATTGATATTCAGACATTACATAGGGATGCCATGATCAGCGATATGAATTACGAACCGGTATTATTCACTACAGAGGATCTTATTGAAGCGTTTGTTCTTAAAAAACCGTTATTCTCAATTAACTTATTCAATAGAAAAGCGCGTATGCGAGGTGATAAGTTACCGATGCTGACGCTCACTAAAGGTAATCAGATGAACGGAGCCAGTTTGATATTACATAAGAGCATTCGGAAGAAGATCGGAGATATCGTTGGTGGTAACTTTTACGTTCTCCCATCATCCATTCATGAAGTCATGATTATTCCGGAAGAGGGGTTTGAAGCAGGCGAATTATCCAAACTTGTATCCACATGTAATTCCCAATTATACACAGAAGCAAATTCAAAAGATATTTTATCAGATAAGGTTCAGTGGTGCAGTATGGACGGAGAAATTCTCAGGAGAGCAGAAAATGAATAGAGCAGAAATGAGACGTATGAAGCGAGAACAGGAGAAAGCTCATACCGCAACCTACAACCTGACTCAGGCGCAGTTGGATGCTATTGTTCAGGAAAAAATTGGAGTAAAGATTGCCGAGACTAAGAAAAATGTTTATGAAGAAACTGTTAATACTGTACTGGCGTTGGTTCTCACCCTGCCTTTAGAAGTGCTCATGGATCACTATTGGCCTAAATCATATCGTGAACGACTTCCGGGATTCGTGGATAAAGTTCTGGAGTATTACGGACGTTGGGAAGACGGTGAATTGGATATGGATAAGCTCAAAGAAGATTTATGGGAATATGGTGGAATCCGGTTGGAACCAGCGCAGATAGATATGGAGGATATTTCAAAGAATAATGAAAAATGATTTAAAGCGGAATGGGTCTGGTTGTCTGGACCCTACTGCATATCAGGCTATTATGAACGCTGATGCTGTGTCATCGGTGGATAAAGCAAATAGGTACAAACGTAGAGAAAATGATTCGGAGGAACGACTCAATAAATTACTCACTGCTATATTTGCTATTTGTGACGCTTCAGATTTTCATATTGAAGAGAGGATCGTAGTTAAGGATAAGCGAACTGGGAAGATTTGGAGGTAGTGAGATGAGTAAAAAGAAAGGAAGACCGAAGAAAGAAATCTCTAAAGATTATCGTTTAAATGTACGTTTGTCCATCGGAGATGCCAGTACACTTAAATATATTAGCGAACAGACTGAAAAAAATGTGTCTGAAATCGTGAGAGATGGTATCAAATCGGAGTACCGAAAACTTATGAAATGGGATTAATTGTACGTACAAAAAATAGTAAAAACGAATTATTGTACGTACAAAAAATCAGAAGTGGTTGATGCAGATCATTGTGTCGAAACGAATTATTGTACGTACAAAAAATCAGCATATTGAATTATTGTACGTACAAAAAGTCGGAAATTAGCCCAAAATAGGCTAGAAATGGCCTAAAATGGCTATTTTCATCATGGTACTGTAGTACCGATCTAATTAGCTATCTTATTTATTTAAAAAATTGAATTTTTCGTATAGCTAATATACATTGTACTACAGTACCACCATTTATTGTACGTACAATAAAGAAAGGAGATTCTATGACTGAACAGGAGCTTATCGAATCGTTTGCAGGCAACTTGGACTACATTATGAGATCGGAACATATGAATCAAAGTGAGCTGGCACGAAGGAGTCATTTGAGTAGGGAGTCGATCTGTAAATATTTAAAAGGTCAGCGTATGCCTACGTTGAAGGCAATTATTAATTTAAGCTATGCCTTGAGATGCAATATTGAAGAATTAACTCCATTTATTCAACTTATTGATTGAGGTGACGGAAATGAGCGAATTAAAAAAACAATGGATCGACGATGAATATCTGTGGCAGGATTTCTTGGACTACTTCAATCCAGACTTTGATGAGATTGCCGATATTAAACAGATGAGCTGTTATGATATTCTGATCACCATGAAAAATGGGGTGCAGTATATTTACGACAATTACCGTCAGACACGAAGACGACTCCCAAATAGTTGGGATGACATGAGTCCTAAAGAATTTCATATGGATGCACATATAAGATTATATTCTATGATGAAGCGGGAAGGTTTCACATATGATGACCTGTCTGAAGAAACGGGCATATCTCCAGGAACTATAAGTAATTATGTGAATGGCGTGACATCCCCAACCCTCGACAGATTATTTCTGATTGCCAAAGCATTAGGCTGCCGGATTGAAGACCTAATCTATATCGAGCATATGTACAGATAACCCATGAGGGCGCTTGGTTTACAGGCGCTCTTTTTTTGGTGCAGAAAGGAGATATTCTATGGGGGAATTTGACACCAAACGAAATGGTATTCCGGTGAAGATATTAGAAACCGGTGAAGAATTCAATTCTATCAAAGCTTGCGCCGATGCGATTGGCGGCAATGCGTCCTGCGTCAGCAGAGTTGTGAATGGCAGTAAAGGATATTGTACTTGTCATGGGTTCCATATTTCAAAAGCTGGTGAAGAATCTGAAGTCCGCACGGATCAGCGAGGACGTCCAGGAATTGGAGTACAGATTATCGAAACCGGAAAAACGTATGGGTCCGTAGAAAAATGTGCCAAAGACATCGGGGGCAGTCCGACAGCCATTAAAGATATTTTGAAACAACAAAACAATCGAGTATCACACAAAGGTTATCATTTCAAACGTATAACTTAACCACTGTGTCGAAAAACTCACACGTGAAAATAACATCCCCTTTTATAGGGAGAAGATAATATATCGGCCAAAATCGGTCAATGTATTATCTTTTTATTTTTATGGATATTCAGCTCTATGAAAGGAGAAAGAGTTCATGAAAGAAAATAAGTTTCAGGCAGATTTGAAAAAAGAGCTTAGAGCTATATTTCCTGGTTGCATTGTAACCAAACTGGATTCGAGCGATATTCAGGGTATCCCCGATCTTCTTGTTTTATACAAAGACAAGTGGGCGGCTCTGGAAGTTAAGAAAAGTGCTACGGCATCGCATCGTCCGAATCAGGATTACTATGTTGCAAAAATGAACGCCATGTCATTTTCACGATTTATCTACCCAGAAAATAAGGAGGATGTTTTAGATGAACTTCGTGAATCATTCAAAGCTTAGTGGACTTCACGCACCATTCAGCCCAAGTCAGCCAGCATGGTTGAGATATAGCGATGAGAAAGCAATCACAGTTCGACAGAACAAGAAAGCTGCAGAACTTGGCACACGCTTACACGCATGGGCAAAAGAAACTATTGATATGGGTATTAAACAGCCTCGCTCGAAGAAAACCTTATACGCATATGTAAACGATGCTATCGGTTTTCGTATGAGTACAGAGGTTGTTTTATATTATTCAGACAGATTCTTCGGAACTGCAGATGCGATTTGTTTCCGGAATAATAAACTCAGAATCCATGATCTGAAGACTGGCGTAGGTCCAGTGCATATGGAACAGCTTGAGGTGTATGCAGCGTTATTCTGTCTGGAATATAAGATCAGACCAGGTGATATCGAGTTTGAACTCTGTATTTACCAGAATGATGAAGTAGTAGTATTCAACCCGACTGCAGAAGATATTCTGCCGATTATGGATAAGATTGTTCATCTCGACAAGATACTTGCAGAATGTGATGCAGAGGAGGCGTAACCGATGAATCCGATAGCAGAAGAAATCGAATCATATTTAGGATCAGCCTCTATGACAGATGAGGAATATCTGGCACATTATGGTATGCCTCGCCGTTCGGGAAGATATCCATGGGGATCGGGACAAGATCCATATCAAAGTTCTCGCGATTTCTTAGGTCGTGTGGAGCAGATGCGAAAATCTGGTTTTACATATACTGATGAAAACGGTAAGAAATGGACTGGTGATAATGCGATTGCTAAATCACTTGGTTACAATTCTACTGATTTCCGAACAGTGTATGCGATTGCAAAAGACGAGCGTAGATCGGATATGGTTGCCACAGCCAAACGTCTCAGAGACAAAGAAGGAATGAACAATTCTGAGATTGGTCGAAAAATGGGAATCAATGAATCATCTGTTCGATCACTCCTTGATCCAAATTCCGAGTCAAGAATGAAGCAGGCCAGAGACACGGCCAAATTCTTGAAAGAGCAGGTTGATAAAAAAGGCATGGTTGATGTCGGTGCCGGTGTAAACAATGATCTGAAGATCACAAAAGAAAAACTGGATCAGGCATTGTTTATATTACAGGCTGAAGGCGACTATGAGGTTTATGGAGGTCGATTCTCACAGGTTACAAATAAAGGTCAGATGACGACTCAGAGAGTTCTTTGTAAACCAGGAACACCGCATAGTGCAATCTACGATTTTGATAAAGTTAAGACGGTCACTGATTATATTTCCAGAGATGATGGAAAGACCTATGAAAAGAAATTCACATATCCTGAAAGCTTAGATTCCAAGCGGCTTATGATTCGCTATAAAGAAGATGGCGGTATCGATAGAGATGGAACCGTTGAACTCAGGAGAAATGTACCAGATCTGTCACTTGGCGAATCTAAATATTCCCAGGTCCGTATCATGGTCGATGGGAAGAAATATATCAAAGGCATGGCTGTCTACAAAGATGATAAAGACTTTCCACCAGGTATCGATGTTATATTTAACACCAACAAGTCCAAGAGTGTTCCAAAACTGGAGGTTCTCAAAGATGTGAAACCAGATCCGGACAACCCCTTCGGCTCTCTTATTAAAGATGCCGATCAAGGCGGGCAGTATTGGTATACCGACAAAAATGGTAAGAAGAAACTCGGCCTTATTAATAAGCGATCCGATGAAGGTGATTGGACCGAATGGAAAGATGCTTTACCATCTCAGTTCTTATCCAAACAGTCAAAAGCTATGGCTGAAAAGCAGCTTGGTATCGCTAAAGCAGACAAGCAGGCAGAATATGAAGCTATCATGGCTCTGACCAATCCGACTGTGAAGAAATATTATCTTGATAAATTCGCAAGCAGCTGTGATTCAGCAGCCGTACATCTTAAAGCAGCCGCATTACCAGGTCAGAAGTACCATGTTATTCTACCTGTCACATCTCTGAGCGAGAAAGAAGTATATGCTCCAGGATATCCCGATGGAAGTAAGCTTGCTCTTGTTCGATATCCTCATGGTGGCACATTTGAGATTCCAATCTGTACAGTCAACAACAAAAACAAAGACGCTGTCAAGATGATTGGCAAGGATTCCATCGATGCGATTGGCATCAACAGTAAAGTTGCTGAACGATTATCTGGAGCCGACTTCGATGGTGACACCGTAATGTGTATCCCTACTCATGATCGTGCCGGAAAAGTTAAGATTGCTAGTCGTCCGCCTCTTGAAGGACTCGAGGGATTCGATCCTAAGATGGGTTATCAGGGCGAGAAGAAGACTGGATCTGATGGTAAAGAACATTGGTATCGAGACGGTAGAGAATACCAGCTCATGAAGAAAACTGACACTGAGATGGGTAAAATCTCTAATCTGATTACGGATATGACTATCATCGGAGCCACGGATGATGAACTTGCTCGTGCTGTAAGACACAGTATGGTCGTCATTGATGCCGAGAAACATCATCTGGATTACAAGCAGAGCGAAAAAGATAACAACATTCAGGCGCTAAAGCAGAAGTATCAGATAAAAGTCGACGAGAACGGAAAGATCAAATACGGCGGTGCATCCACCCTTATTTCCAGAGCCAAAGGAGAAGTTACTGTTGATAAGCGACAGGGAACGCCTAAACCAAACCTCCCGGGTAAAGAATGGTATGATCCATCCAGACCCGATGGTGCTCTTATCTACAAGAAAGCTGACGATGCTACCTATACTGTCAAGAAAGTGGATAAGAAGACTGGTGCGGTAACGGAGGTAACTAAGAAGCGTACCGATAAGAGTAACCGTATGTCCGAGACCGATGACGCTATGACCTTGGTATCTAAGTATAGACATCCAATGGAACTTGTGTATGCCGATTACGCTAATAGCATGAAAGCTATGGCTAATAAGGCAAGAGTTGAGTCCAGTAAAGCCGGTAAGATAGCCTACAGTAAGGATGCCAAGAGGCAGTATCAGGAAGAGTATGACAGTCTCACTAAGAAACTGGCAATAGCTGAATCCAATACACCTCGCGAACGTGCAGCTCAGCGTATGGCTAATGCTACCGTTCAGAGAAAGCAGAAAGCTGCTGAAGAAGCTGGCGTTAAGCTCAAACCGAAGGATGTTAAGAAAGCAAGTCAGCAAGCACTCACAAAAGCGAGAGAAGAAGTTGGCTCTGTTTCAAGAAGAGACCGAAACATCGTCATCACTGATAAAGAATGGGATGCTATACAGGCAGGTGCAGTCAGTGAATCCATACTCAAACGTATTCTCAATAACTGTGATCCGGATTCTTTAAGACAAAGAGCAATGCCAAAAGAAACAAAAGTTCTTAATCAAGCAAAGATTAACAGAATCAAAGCGATGTCTGCATCGTACACAATTCAGCAGATTGCAGAAAAGCTTGGTGTTTCAACATCAACAGTTTCTAAGTATTTGAAAGGAGTGAATTAGTTAAATGGGTGATTTCAGATTAACAACATTTGACAATCCTTATGATCCATTCGAACAGTTCACTCTTTGGTATTTGTTCGATACTGAAAAAGGTTACAACACTTGTGGAAAACTGGATCGTATTTCCAATTATTCTGACGACATGACAGAAAAAGAGATCAATGATGAACATAATCGTGCAATCGATGAGTTAATATCATTTGATTTCTTGAATATTTACAAAAAAGTTCCGCGAAATTCGAAAGTTGCGCTGGATTTAGGCGCTGCCCCGGTGTAATCCGATGTCAAAGCATAGGGGGAGGGTCGCTAAAAAAGCACCCCCTCCCTGCATCGCGCCGGTCTTCAAAATTTCTCCGGCGGGATTTTTCCAGAAACAATTTATATTTTTATGCTGCCCTCAGAGGGGTTTATTGAGCCACAAAGCCATTTAATCCGCGTGTATTTCTCCTTTCAAGATTTGTACCTCTTTTGAGTTAGTCAACCTCGTACCGATAGGCTCCTTAAACTCCTCTAAAGACAGCATAATATTAACAAAATCTGGCGGATAGTCGATAACAATTATATTCAAGGAGGCGTAAACGATGCCAAAGGTAGCAAAAACTGAACGGCGTCCAATGCTTACGCCGGAAGCAAAAGAGAACCAAATGATATCCCTGGCTATGGATTGCGCTGAAAGACAGATGATGGAAGGTACAGCTTCTTCACAGGTTATAACTCATTTTTTAAAACTGGGTTCGGGAAAAGAAAGACTTGAGAGAGAGAAACTTGAAGAAGAGAACAAGCTTCTGAGAGCAAAGACAAAAGCGTTGGAGGAGAGTGCTGAATCTAAGGTTATGTATGAAGAAGTTCTTCGAGCTATGCGCGACTACAGCGGAGCAGGTGATCCGGATGAGTATTAAGACGTATTCTGAGTTGATCACATTTCCAACTTTTAAAGAACGATACAAGTACCTTCGGATCGGCGGTGTAGTTGGTCAGGAAACATTCGGATTCGACAGATATTTGAATCAGATTTTCTATAAGTCGCCGGAATGGTTGTCAGTAAGAGATCAGGTGATTTTTCGAGACAGTGGGTGCGATCTGGGGATTCCTGGGCGAGAAATCTATAGCAAAATTCTGGTTCATCATATGAATCCGATCACGAAAGAGGATATTCTCAAGCGAAGTGATTTGTTGCTGGACCCGGAATATCTGATTTGCACTGTCAAAAGAACACATGACGCAATTCACTATGGAGATGACTCTATATTATGGAGTGATCCTGTAGAACGGAGTAGAAATGATACTTGTCCATGGAAGAAGTGAAGAGGAGTAACCCGATGAATGAAAGTATTCTAATATCGATCAAGGCACAACTGGGTATTCAGGAAGAGTATACAGCTTTTGATCAACAGCTTATTATACATATCAATTCGGTGTTTATGGTTTTAAAGCAGCTTGGAGTAGGTCCTGCAGCTGGTTTCACTATTTCAGATAAAACAGCTACATGGAATGATTTTCTCTCATCCGATAAGAACCTCGAAGCAACGAAGTCCTATGTCGGCATGAGAGTGAGAATGCTGTTCGATCCGCCAACAACTTCAATTGTTGCCGAAAGTATGAATCGTATAATCAATGAGTTTGAGTGGCGACTAAATGTAGAAACAGAAAATAAGTAAAGAGGGGTGATTTCATGGGAGATACCGAATTTTTAGCCCATCATGGTGTAAAGGGACAAAAATGGGGAGTTCGACGTTATCAGAATCGAAGTTCCAATTCACCACATAAAGTTCACAGTAGGTCTAAGTCCGATTCAATGTCTGTGAAAAACAAAAGAGTTAAAAAAGCAATGCGCGTTGGTACACTAGCGACCGCGACTGTAGCTGCCGCTTATTATGTCAGCAAGCATCCAGATAAATTTTCCAAAGTTTTAAAAGCCGTTGAAAAAGAATCGGTGAAGAACTTCAGTCGCAAAACAATCGACTCTGGGAAAAAATATGTAAAAAAATGTGTGAAGGAAAGTGCGAATGGAATAAAAGACGGAATCACGGAAGGTGTTAAAGAGGCTCCTAAAAAAGCTGTAAAAACAGTTATCACAGGCGTTACTCTCAATGCTGCTAAAAAATATTTGGACTCTATCGTTGGAGAAGAGGAAAGTGCGCGAATATTTCGAGCGAACGATAATAAGCAAATTGGAAAATTTTGGAAAACCTCACTAGAAGACATCGTTAAGTAATGGGAATAGCGATGTCTTCTAAAAATATGATAATCAGTTAATTATTTTGAAAAAATACTCGACCGTCTTTGGTAACGATGTATTCTTTTGGAGCATTGATTGAATCTAAGGCATCGATAACACTGTGTCGATCTACATTAAGTTCTTTGGATACGGAATAATCGTTTATCACATCTGAAAGTGCTTTTTCCAGAATGGATATATCAATCTTTTTAAGAGGACCGGATTTAAACTCACTATTACGTCCGTTTAAACGACTGAATTCCGTTAGTATTCGATTGCTACATTTGCTTATATAGTTGCTGATGGTACTTTTGACATAATCTACATACTGCGCATCAAAGTTTTCCGAATAATATACTTCAAGGATATTAGACATAGTATACAACTGTATCGCTAAAGTTAAACTATCTTTGATTTTTAAAGAATCATCAACTATCTTTTCAAATTCCTGATAATTTTTAGTTGGCGTACTAACAGTTTTTGATAAGTCATTTATGTAGAATTCAATGTCTTTTATCGCAATTTTTTTGGAAGATTGAAGATTCGTAATAGTCGCGAGCTTATGACAATCATTTTGTACAATGTTATTGTAGTTTTTATATGCATCATTAACAAAAGTTATCTCAGACAAAAGCTCGGCACTTTTTTCGCCATAGAGAAAACCTAAAATTTTATCGATTTTTTGATTTATAAGTTTTAAGTCATTATGCAAATTGTCGAGATAATACTGGCCTGTTGCAAACGAAAAAAAAGAAAAGCAACTGCATATAACACTTAACTGTTTAAGGTTATATAAAGATGCTGTACCAGCTATCTTCTTATCAGCGTTAATGAAAGTTGTGCTGACCCCTCCTTGTTTTAGCTTCATCAATGTATGCGGTAATCCGTCTGGAAACTTCAAAACATACGCATTCGCTACAATCGCATTTTCTATAGTATCAGGGATTTGCGATTGAAGTAGAGATAAGCGGGATTGTTGATTTTTTGATAAAGCAAGTTCGCTATATTGCGCCGGGATCATGGATGACATATCATAAGGCGCAATTGTAAAATTGAATATTCTTTTTAAAGAAGTAACGTCAGTGCTTGACAATTCATTACTGTTATTCATAAGCATCCTCCTCAATAATATATGGTTACAGTATATCATAGTAATCAATTCGAAACAATCATAGATAAAACGAAAGGAATTAAATAGCATGTATCAGCAAACAGATGAACTTATGCACTATGGCGTGCTAGGAATGAAATGGGGTCGTAGAAAAACCAACAAGATTTCATCGTCAAAAAAAAAAAAAAAAGCCCAAACGTTATAGCAAAGAAAAACAAAAGATGGATCAATACGTATATGGAAAATCCGGCGTGAAACGTATAGAAAAACGAATGAGTAAAGGCTCGTCGTATACGAAGGCCCAGTTAATGGAATACGGCCGAATAGCAGTAAAAAATGTTGTTATGACAGGCATTATGGATCAAATGTTATTGGGTGGATATATCAGAAAAACGACTATCCATCTTGCGGGAAAGAAGTTTGTCGATTCATATATGAAAACAAAAGCAACCCAATCGATAGCTAAAATTGCTCAAAATCACAAGTTTGACCCAATCGATGTGACATACAAGATAGTCAATTAAGGGAGGGTGTTAGTTGAAAAAAGAATCGATCAATATTTCGTCATCTGATTTACCGTATTTATGTCACCATGGTATAAAAGGAATGAAATGGGGCGTGAGAAAAGGTCCGCCATACCCTATGGATGTTGATGGAAATGCAGATAAAACCTCCGATAGAATAACTATTTTATCGAAAGGGGACAAAGCATATCGAGTTTCTAGTGTTAGTGATGAGCGAAATAGCGGGCACGCGTTTATTTCGTATAAGGACAAAGATCATGAAACATATATAAATCACGTAAAAGAACTTAAACAAGTCTTCGGCGATGATAAATGGAGTGGCTATGACATGACGTTAAAAGTTACTAAAGATCTGGTTGCGCCAAGTAAAAAACGAGCAGTCGATGAGTTGATAAAAGCTTGTGATAACAATCCCGAAACCAGAAAAGAATATGCCAAAGCTGCAAGTAAAATGCACATTTTTAAACCATCAGGAATTATCGAAAAACAGTTAAATAACTGTAAAAGTGATAAAGAAATCGCAAATGTATATAGGGATATTTCTTTAGCTGCCGCGACGTCCACATCATTTAGAGAGAAATATTTTTCTAAATTACAAAGACAGGGCTTTAATGCAATGTATGATGGTGGAGATATGTCCGGCAAAGGAGCTAACACGGAGGCACCAATATTAGTATTTGAGAGAAACGGTTATTTAGATGTTGTAAAAACAGAACGTATTACACTATAAAGGAGTAACAACAAATGGCATTATCGAACACCGCCGTACCGAAGTATTATGGCATGTTTCGAGATGCCGTAATCCGGAGAGAAATCTCGGTTTGTGAAACGGTTTCATTGGAAATGAATCGAATCGATCAGCTTATCGATAATCAAAGATATTGGTATGATGATCGGGCAGTTGAAGGATTTATCCACTATTGTGAGAATGAGCTCACTCTAACGGACGGTAGCGATTTATATCTCCTCGACTCTTTCAAGCTATGGGCTGAACAGATTTTTGGATGGTATTACTTCATTGAGCGCAGTGTTTTTGTTCCGTCAGAAACAGGCAGTGGTGGTCACTACGAAATGAGACGGATTAAGAAAAGGTTAACTACCAAGCAGTATTTAATTGTTGCTCGAGGCGCTGCGAAATCAATGTATGCGTCCTGTTTGCAGAATTACGAACTGAACGTCAACACCGCGACAACTCATCAAGTAACAACTGCTCCGACTATGCCTCAGGCCGAAGAGGTTATGTCGCCAATTCGAACCGCCATCACCAGAGCAAGAGGGCCGTTGTATAAGTTTCTCACTGAAGGCTCGCTTCAGAACACGACTGGATCTAAGGCGAATCGTGTTAAACTGGCTTCGACTAAGAAAGGAATTCAGAATTTTTTAACCGGATCACTTTTGGAAGTCAGACCCATGTCCATTGATAAACTGCAGGGATTGCGTGTCAAGATTGCAACTGTTGACGAATGGCTTTCCGGAGATATACGGGAGGACGTCATCGGAGCATTGGAACAAGGTGCCGCAAAAGAGCAGAGTGGAGGTTCAAATGATGATTACCTTATAGTTGCCATCAGCTCAGAAGGAACTGTCCGTAATGGATCTGGCGATACAATCAAAATGGAATTGATGAAGATACTCAAAGGTGAGTATAAAGCTCCGCATACTTCCATTTGGTGGTATAAATTAGACTCCATTGATGAAGTTAACGATCCGGATAAATGGATTAAAGCAAATCCGAATCTCGGAAAGACTGTTACTTATGAAACTTATCAGCTGGATGTTGAACGAGCTGAGAACAACCCCGCAGTCCGCAATGATATTCTTGCCAAACGTTTTGGTATTCCTATGGAGGGATACACATATTACTTCACATATGAAGAAACTCTTCCGCATCGACGAAGAGAGTATTGGCAGATGCCTTGCTCTATGGGTGCGGATTTATCCCAGGGAGATGACTTCTGTTCATTTACATTTTTATTCCCGTTATCGAATGGTGCTTTCGGTATAAAAACCCGAAATTACATATCCGAGCTCACTCTGAGCAAACTTCCCACAGCAATGCGAATCAAATACAACGATTTTATGAAAGAGGGCAGTCTTATTGTTATGCCCGGAAATATTCTCGACATGATGCAGGTGTATGAAGATCTTGACAATTTCATAGCCGAAGCAGAATACGACGTTCGTTGTTTGGGATATGACCCGTATAATGCCAGAGACTTCGTGGAGAGGTGGGAACGGGAAAATGGACCGTTTGGAATTGAAAAAGTCATCCAGGGAGCTAAGACAGAATCAGTCCCGCTTGGTGAGCTGAAGAAACTGTCTGAGGAAAGAATGCTTATTTTTGATGAGGCTCTTATGTCATTTACCATGGGTAACTGCATCGCAATAGAAGACACAAATGGAAACCGTAAATTGTTGAAACGACGACATGAAGCGAAGATCGATGCTGTCGCGGCTATGATGGATGCTTTTGTCGCCTTCAAATTAAACAGAGAAGCTTTTGAATAAGGAGATTGACATGGAATTGAAAGACACAATCGAACTCATGAACAGTTCTGATTATAAAGAACGATTTAAAGCCGAGTATCTTCAGGTGAAGATCCGGTATGACAAATTACATAAGATGCTTGTTAAGTGGGATGCAGGCACTCTTAACTTCACACCGACATGTGCCAAAGCACTTTTGCTGGAGCAGAAACGGTATATGGGAGAATATATCCGTTGTTTGCAGGTAAGAGCTGAAGTAGAAGGCATTGAACTTGAGTAATATGGAGGCGAAATATGAACAACGATGAATTAATGCAGTTGCTACGGCTGGTGCTATCGGTAGAAATTATCTTATAGACCATGCAATAGATTCGTTTTCTTAATTACAAGGAGATTTTATGTCATTAAATTTAAGCACTAGGCTTGCTCATGCCTGGAACGCATTCACCAGTCGTGACCCAACCCAGTATATAATCACTGATCCGGGATATTCCTCACGTCCAGATAGACCACGGCTTAGTAGAGGAAATGAGAAATCAATAGCAACGTCCATATTTAACAGGATTGCTCTTGATGTATCATCCGTTAATATCAAACATTGTCGATTGGATAAGAACGGACGCTATGTAGAAGATATTGATTCCGGTTTGAATAATTGCCTTAATTTAGAGGCAAACAAAGATCAGACAGGCCGGGCTTTCATTCAGGATGTAGTATTATCGATGCTCGATGAGGGTTGCGTAGCATTGGTTCCAGTCGAAACCACCATCGACCCGAAAAGTTCGAATTCGTACCAGATTGATTCCATGCGAACCGGAAAGATTACGGAATGGTATCCAGATATGGTAAGGGTTCGTTTGTACAATGACCGAACCGGCGAAAAAGAAGAGATTTTACTCCCTAAAAACCAGGTGGCCATTATCGAAAATCCGCTATACGCAGTGGTCAACGAATACAACTCAACCATGCAGCGTCTTATAAGAAAACTCAGTTTATTGGATGTGACAGATGAACAAACGGCATCCGGAAAACTGGATTTGATTATACAGCTTCCGTATGTAATAAAGACGGAGACCCGACGTGAGCAGGCTGAGCGAAGACGAAAAGATATTATCGATCAGTTGGCTGGTTCTCAGTATGGCATTGCGTATACGGATGGAACAGAGAAAATCACCCAGTTGAACCGTTCATTGGAAAACAATCTGCTCAAACAGGTTGAATACCTTACCAACATGGTTTATAGCCAGCTTGGCATTACCCAGTCAGTGCTCGATGGTACGGCTGATGAAAAAACAATGCTGAATTATATGAATCGCACAGTCGAGCCAATAATTTCGGCCATTGTTGATGAATTAAAACGAAAATTTCTCACAAAGACCGCTCGGTCGCAGTTACAGTCTATTGTCTATTTCAGAGATCCATTCCGACTGGTTCCAGTCAATGATATCGCAGAAATCGCTGATAAGTTTACACGTAACGAAATCATGACCTCCAATGAGATCCGTCAGATTGTTGGTATGCAGCCATCTAAAGATCCGAAGGCAGATGAGTTAGTCAATAGCAACATCAGTCAAGCTAAGCAGGACATGTCTCAGACTTCTAGCGCTACCGAAGCATATGAAGAAGGAGGATACAGTCAAAATGGTTAAATGCGATTTCAGTGGTTATGCCACTAGGAACGATCTGCTCTGTGGCGATGGGCGAACGATTCGAAAAGATGCGTTTAAAGAGAACGACGGCTGCGAAGTCCCGCTTGTCTGGAATCATGAACACAATGATCCAAATGCGGTACTTGGACATGCTGTTCTTGAAAATCGTGAAGATGGCGTATATGCCTACGGAGTGTTCAACGATACCGAACAGGGGCAGACCGCGAAGAAACTTGTCCAGAATGGCGATGTACGATCACTGTCTATTTGGGCAAATCAGTTAAAACATATCGGTAAAGATGTGATCCACGGAAACATCAGAGAACTCAGTCTTGTATTGGCTGGAGCTAATCCTGGTGCCTACGTGGATTTTATTATGGCGCACAGCGCAGACGGCGAAGAAGAGCTTGAAGCATCATGGGATGAAAACATTATGCTCTATCATTCCGCTGATACTGAAAACAATCAGAAAGGAGATTCAAAAGTGGCAGAAGAAACCAAAACCGAAGAAACAACGCAGAAAGAAAGTAAATCTGGAGAAAAAACCGTTGAAGACATAATCAAATCCATGACCGAAGAACAGAAAACAGTTATGTACGCAATGGTGGGCCAGGCTCTCGAGGAAAACAGAGCAGACGACTCCGATGACGAAGATGAAGAAGGAGGAAATGTAGTGAAACATAATGTATTTGATAATGAAGATACAAACCAGGGCACTGTACTGAGTCATTCCGATGAGCAGAGAATCATCTCTATGGCTAAGCAGAGTAATGTCGGAACATTAAAACAGGCAATGGAGATTTTCGCAGAGGAAAATTCCAACACACTTGCCCATGGTGTATTCGATGATGAAGTAGAAGCTCTGTTCCCGGAATATGAGCTGTTAAAAAAGGGTGAGCCGGATACGCTCGAAAGAGATCAGACATGGATTGATTCCGTAATGTCTAAAATCCATAAATCTCCGTACAGCAGAATTCGTACTCGTCAGGCTGATGCCCGTATCGCGGAGCTGAGAGCTAAAGGATACCAGAAGAAAGGTAACTACAAAGAGGATATGGCTAAGATCAAACTTCTCAGCCGTACAACAGATCCTCAGACAGTATACATCAAAGATCAGATGCACAGGGATGATATTGTGGATATCACTGATTTCGATGTAGTTGCTTACCAGTGGAAGATGATGAGGCACGTTCTGAATGAGGAGCTCGCTATGGCAGCACTTGTTGGAGACAGCCGCGAAGATGGCGATCCGGACAAAATCCATGAAGATCACATTCGTTCCATCTGGCATGACGATGAGCTGTACTGCATCCATCAGGATGTTGATTTCGAAGCAGCCAAAACCAAACTGCAGGGTACCAATACTGGAGCAAACTTCAGCGAGAACTACATCAAAGCAGAGGCTATGATCGAAGCTGCGCTGTACTCCAGAGAAAAATTCAAAGGTACAGGTACACCGGATCTGTATTGCACACCGCACCTGCTGAACGTAATGCTTCTGGCAAGGGATCTCAACGGTCGTCGTATTTATGATTCCAAAGCAGATCTTGCTGCAGCACTCAACGTAGCGTCCATCCAGACTGTTGAGCAGTTTGAGGGTCTTGAGAGAACATCCAGCGATGGAAAGAAGAAACTGCTTGGCCTGTTTGTAAACCTGGCAGACTATCAGTTCGGTTCCACCAGAGGCGGCGAAGTTACCAAGTTTGAAGATTTCGACATGGACTTCAACCGTTACAAATACATGCTGGAGACAAGACTTTCTGGAGCTCTTACACAGGTATATTCCGCTATCGCTCTCGAAGAGCCGGCGGCCTAAATCACATAAGGAGGATAAAAGACCATGATTGAAAAAATCCGTCCAGTTGCTGACGACGTGAATGTCGCAGTGAGAAAAGTTTACGGAAAAGCCAACGATGCCTATGCGTATTACGATTCCGCTTGTAAGGACAAAGTGACTTGCGCTGAGCTGCAGGATGCGTATATCAAAGGACTTATGATCGATGTTGCCGGTACGTTATACAAACCGGTCAGCTGTGCTGTTGCCGGAAATGTTGCGACTGTTACATATGTGATGACAGATTCCGCTACAGCTACAACAGCGAAACTCGCGACAGTTAAATCTGACAAATAATAAGGAGTGAATCGATATGAGTAAATGGTTTGGCAAGATAGGATTCGCTCTTCCTGTACGAGAAATCGAACCTGGCATATGGGATAGTCCGATAGAAGAGCATGAGTATTATGGCGACATGACGAGCAATCGCTGGAAACGTCAGAGCTCAGGTGAGATCAATGATAATCTCAATCTTGCGAATGTCCTGAGCATCTTGGCTGATCCATTTGCTTTCGAGAATCATTCTTATATAGCATATGTCGATATACTGGGAACGAAATGGAAAGTAACAGATGTTGAACTCCAGTATCCCAGGATGATCTTATCTATAGGAGGTATTTGGAATGGGAACTCGCCTGGAGCTACAGAATAAGTTGGAAGAACTGCTTGGTTCCAGGCATGTTTATTTCCAACCACCTGAATCAGTCAAAATGGAATACCCAGCGATTAAGTATTCTATGACAAGTATAAAAAAAGACAAAGCTGATAACACAGCTTACTTACTTACCAAAAAATACAGCGTGGTAGTGATCGATAAGAAACCTGATAATCAAGTTATCTCTAAATTGTTGATGATTCCATATTGTGCTTATGATACGTCATATAAATCCGAGAATCTCTACCACGATGTATTAACACTATATTTCTAAGGAGGAAGAAGAAATGTCCAAACTTGTATGGGATGAAGTCGGTAAAAGACTTTACGAAACCGGTGTTAGCAAGGGCGTTTTATATCCGCAGTCTAATGGCACATATCCGAAAGGTGTTGCCTGGAGCGGACTTACAGCAGTAAATGAGGCTCCGGAAGGCGCTGAGGCAAACCCTATGTATGCTGACAACATTAAGTATCTCAATATTCTGTCCGCAGAAGAGTTTAAAGCCACTATCGAAGCGTATACATATCCCGATGAATTTAAACCGTGCATTGGCGCAGAGGAGCTTGTCGAAGGAGTATCTCTTGGTCAGCAGGATCACGTTCCGTTTGGTTTCTCTTATCAGACAATCATCGGCAATGATACTGAAAACAATTCTCATGGTTATAAGATTCATGTTGTATACGGTTGCTTAGCTGCGCCATCTGCAGCTGACTATCAGTCGGTTAACGACAGTCCGGAAGCAGCGACTATGTCTTGGGAAATTTCTACAACACCTGTATCAGTAGCTGGATTTAAGCCTACAGCAACTCTGGTGTTCGATTCCACCAAACTTAGCGAAAAGAAGATGGCTGCCATTGAGAAAGTTCTGTATGGTGACGCAGACACTGAAGCACGTCTTCCGTTACCGGATGAAGTAAAAACTATCATTACTGCAGTAACAGAGTAAAATGAAATCGTTTTAGAGGCCCAACATACAGGGCCTCTTTTTTTAATGTGAAAGGAGAAAGAATATGTTTAAGAAAACCATTACATATGAAGACTATAACGGAGTAAAGAGGACCGAAGACTTTCATTTCCACTTCAGCAAAGCCGAGATCATCGAAATGCAGCTGAGTACAGCCGGTGGTCTGGATGCTACCATCAAAAGAATTGTAGCAGCAAATAATGAGCCTGAGATCATCAAGTATTTCAAAGATCTGGTTCTCAAAGCATATGGCGAAAAGAGTGCCGATGGGCGAAGATTTATGAAGAGTCCGGAGATCTCCAGAGCTTTCGCTGAGACTGAGGCATATTCGGTTCTGTTTATGGAATTGGCAACAGATGCAAAAGCCGCCGCAGAGTTTGTTAACGGTTTATTACCGGCTGATGTCAGAGAGCAGGCCAAAGTCGAGGCTGACAAAATCGTAGCAGGCCAGTTTCCGGAGGCGTAACAAAGAAGAAAACTATGGAGGGATAAGAGATGCTTGAGATAACCGTTCCGGCACAAGAAGTGTGGGATGATGAAAAAGAAGAATTCGTATTCTCGTCAGCTTTCAAAGAATGGCATTTACAATTAGAACATTCTCTTGTCTCTCTGTCAAAATGGGAACGTAAATGGCATAAACCATTCTTCAGTAAGAGAGACAAAACGTTACCCGAAATCATAGATTACATCAAATGCATGACTATCACTAAGAATGTTCCGTCCGAGGTGTATGATCGCATTTCTAAAAGTCAAACTCTGATTGATCAGATATCAGCTTATATAGACGACCCGATGACAGCTACCACTTTTCGTAATGATCCATCAAAACGAGGAAGCCGCGAGGGCATAACAGCAGAGCTGATTTATTATTGGATGATTTCACAAGGCATTCCAGTGGAGTTTGAAAAGTGGCATATAAACAGCTTATTGACTTTAATCAGAGTTTGCAATGTTAAAAATTCACCAGGTAAAAAAATGAGTGCAGCTGATATTACAAGACGTAATGAAGCACTGAATAAAGCTCGTCGAGCAAAACATCATTCAAAGGGGTGATCGAATGAAAAAAGGAATTGATATTAGTTATCATCAGAGATCGATCAATTTCGCACGAGTCAAAAAAGCAGGAATCGATTTCGCCATCTTACGATCAAGCTATCGCAAGGCAACTGATACTCGATTTTTCGAATACGCGAAAAAATGTAAATCTGTGAAACTTCCTATTAAGGGGGTTTATCATTTCATCTATGCGCTTAGTGAAACACAGGCGTTGGCTGAAGCTCAGTTTTGTATTTCTCAGGTCAAAAAAGCAGGTCTCGGAAAAGACATCTATATTTTTGCTGACTTCGAGTACGACACTGTCAATAAAGCCAAGAAAGCTGGTGTCACTTTAGGGAAGGCAGAATGTAATAAATTCACCGAGATTTTCTGTAACTATGTGAAATCTCAGGGATACAAAACTGGTATTTATACCAATATAGATTACTATAAGAACTGGTATTCGAAGAGCTTACTCTCAAAGTATCCGGTTTGGCTCGCAGATTATGAGGGTGGCCCAGATTTCGCTTGCATTATCCAGCAGTTTACAAGCTCCGGTCGAGTAGCCGGAATTAGCGGGAATGTCGACATGAATCACTGGTATGGTGAGTCTACAGGCTCTGCCAAAGTTCGCTCCCGACAGGCAGTAGTAGATCTCATTTGTTCTTGGGAAGGTCTAAACGAAGCCGATGGTTCTTATAAGAAAATCGTGGATATTTACAATTCATATACCGGTTCATTTCCGCGCGGTGTAAAGATGCAGTATGGATGGGCTTGGTGTGCTTGTACGTGGTCAGCGACAGCGATTAAGCTCGGCTATACAGACATCATGCCGATTGAAATCGGATGCGAAGAGCTCATTAACCGGGCAAAGAAAATGGGTTGTTGGGTAGAAGCAGACGATTACGTAGCAAATATCGGAGACGCCGTTTTATATGACTGGAATGATAACGGAGTTGGCGACTGTACCGGTTATACCGATCATATCGGAATCATCATCGAGGTGAATAAATCTCAGGGTTATTTCATCGTAATGGAGGGCAACTACAAGGATTCAGTCCGTAGACGCAAACTTTCCATCAATGGTCGATATATCCGAGGTTTTGTTACTCCGAAATACACAGACAATACTATATCGTACGTCCCGCCGACAAAGACGGACGCATCAGTGAAATCTGAAAGGAGCGGTTACATGTTTAATCCAGAAGTTGTAAAACTCGGTAGCGAAGGAACTTCCGTTCTTTTAGCACAGGAAATCTTCAGAGCCAGAGGTTTTAAAGGAAAAGATGGAAAAGAACTTAGCCTTGACAGAAAGGCAGGTACAAATACTGTTTATGCTATCAAACAGTACCAGAAGTCCAGAGGGCTCACTGTAGATGGCATTTGCGGTACAAATACATGGAAAGATCTTATCGCGATTTAATGAGGTAATACATGATCGAATTCAGACAAAAGGGAGATTTCTCAAAACTCTCGAGGTATCTCGAAAGAGTTAAGGAAGCGGCTAAAATTGGCGACCTGGATAAGTATGGGCGAGCTGGCGTAGCCGCCCTTTCGTCTGCAACGCCGACTGATACCGGTAAGACTGCCGCTTCATGGACATACGTGATAAAACGTCAAAATGGATCTGTATCCATAGAATTTCATAACACCAATGTTAACAAAGGAGTTCCAATCGCTATTATTTTGCAGTATGGACATGCGACTGGCACCGGAGGCTGGGTAGAAGGAAGAGATTACATCAATCCTGCTATTCAGCCTATTTTTGACCAAATTGCTGAAAGCGCATGGAAGGAGGTTACTAAGAAATGAGTGAAACTATAGACAGCAAAGTCGTCGAGATGCGGTTTGACAATAAGGACTTCGAGGCAAATACTCGAACCACTATGTCAACACTCGACAAGCTTAAAGCAAAACTTCATTTTCCAGGAGCCTCCAAAGGTCTTGAAGAAATAGGGCAGACTGCTAAGAGAGTCGATTTCTCCGGCATGAGCAGTGGCATTCAAACTGTTCAGATGAAATTTTCTGCCCTACAGGTAATGGGTATCACCGCGCTGCAGAACATTACCAATGCCGCGATATCCGCTGGTAAACAGCTTACTGATGCCATTACGATTGATCCGGTAAAAGATGGATTTGCCGAGTATGAAACCCAGATGAATTCAGTTCAGACCATTCTGGCGAATACCCAGAAAGAGGGTACGAATGTTCAGACTGTCAATAAAGCTTTGGATGAATTGAATACGTATGCTGATAAAACCATTTACAATTTTACCGAAATGACCCGTAACATTGGTACATTCACCGCAGCTGGTGTAAAACTGGACGCTTCGGTATCGGCGATCAAGGGTATTGCCAATCTTGCAGCCGTATCCGGTTCGAATTCTCAGCAGGCCTCTACAGCAATGTATCAGTTATCTCAGGCTTTGGCTGCCGGTAAAGTTCAGCTCATGGACTGGAATTCAGTCGTTAATGCCGGAATGGGCGGTCAAGTATTTCAGGACGCCCTTATTCGAACCTCCGAGCATTTACAAACTGGCGCGAAGGCAGCGATTGAAGCCAAAGGATCGTTTAGAGAGTCGTTGCAGGATGAATGGCTCACGACAGAAGTGCTTACTCAGACGCTTGATCAGTTTGCTACAGCAGCTGATACTCAGGAAGAATATAATGCGGCTGTTAAAAAGTTCGTTGATCAGGGATACACCCAGGAACAGGCGAAAGAGATGGCTGACATGGCGAAAACAGCAGGTGACGCAGCCACTAAAGTTAAAACTTTTTCTCAGCTCATAGATACTCTGAAAGAGGCATTAGGCTCCGGATGGACAAAAACCTGGCAGCTTATCATAGGTGACTTTGACGAAGCCAAAGAAGTTTGGACCAAAGTGAGTGATGTACTCGGCGGTTTCATTAATAAAGCTTCCGATGCTCGTAACGCTATTGTAGAAGCAGCTATGGGCAATCCGTATAGTAACCTTGTTAAAAATATTCAGAAAGTAACAAGCGCCACAAGTGACTACAAAGACATTGTTGACTCCGTTATCAGAGGCGATTACGGGAATGGTCAGCCTAGATTCGATAAGCTTACTGCTGAAGGTCATGACTGGGCAAGAGTCCAGAATCTGGTTAATGAGCGGCTTGGATGTTCCTTCCGATACACCGAAGAACTCACCACTTCACAGGAAGACCTTAATAAAGAGCAGGCAAAGACAATCGATCAAATCCTCAAAATGTCAGACGCGGAGTTAAAGAAAAATGGTCTCACAAAAGAAGACGTTAAGGCTCTTAAAGAACTTCAGAAACAGTCCGAAAAGACAGGAATACCCATCAATGACCTCATCAACGATATGGATAAATTGAGTGGCAAAGAATTGCTTCACGGCTCCGTAGCTAACATGGGAAACGCATTAATCAATCTCTTCACCGAAATACATAATGCTTGGCAGAAAGTGTTTGATCCAGTTTCGGCAATTACGTTATATAACATCATCGCAAGTATGCATGGAGTCACTTCGAAATTCCTGAAATTTACTGAAGATAGGGGCAAAGAGCTTACTCGTACTTTGGCGGGCGTATTTGCGACTCTTGATATCATCAGACAGTGTCTAGGCGGATCGCTAAAATTTGCCATCAAAGCGGTTAATGCGGTCCTAAGTGCTTTTGATATGGACATACTCGACGCAACAGCAAAAATAGGCGATTTACTTGTAAAATTTGATAAATGGCTGAAGAAAACAGATCCGTTTACTAAAGGATTTGAGGAGATAGGAAAAGTAATAAAATCGATAGTTGATGACTTGACAAAATTTGAGAATAAAATAAAAAAACTACCAAATATAGAAAATTTCCTTAAAACAATAGAGAAAATCAAAAGTCCCAAAGTTGATTTCAGCGGAGTAATTAACGGTTTCTCCGAATTATCCAACACGACGACTAACTCATCATTTAGCAATATAAGAAAACTTTTTTCCGCGTTGTGGAAATATGTAACAGAAGTCGGACTAAACATAATTGATACCATTGGAAAAATAGGCACTTCTATAGCTCAAGCATTTGGTAAAGGCGATGTTTTTGAAGTGATTAATTCTGGTTTAATCGCCGGTATTTTGGTATTCGTTAAGAAACTTACTAAGAACATCACCAAGGTAACAGATGATGCCGGTGGAATTCTAAATAATGTGACCGAAATATTAGATGGCGTTAAAGATTGTTTCGTGGCCTATCAAGAACAATTACGAGCAGGCGCTCTGTTGAAAATAGCAAGTGCTATAGGAATACTCACAGCCTCTGTTTTCACTTTATCGACTATTGATTCCGATGCGCTACAAAGAGCGTTGTTTGGAATCGCCGCTTTATTGATTGAACTGGGTGTAGCGTTATCCGCATTCGGAAAGATGTCCAACGACTTCAAAGGGTCTCTCAAAGCGAACTTTTTGATGAAATCCTTAGCCGTGTCAATCCTTATAATGGCGGCTGCAGTAAAAGTGTTATCGACAATTAGTTGGGAAGGAATGATGAAAGGATTAATCGCAATTGGCGGATTACTTTTGGAACTTTCACTGTTTCTGAGTCTAACTGATTTCAAAAAGAAATCATTTAGCTCTTCTGCCGGAATGGTGTTAATCGCCTCGGCATTGCTCATATTATCAAGCGTAGTAAAAAAGTTCGAAAATGTTAATTGGGAAACCATAGGACGTAGTTTAGTTTCAATCGGGGCGCTTTTGCTTGAAATTAGTATATTTGCAAATTTAGCCGGAAAAGCAAAACATATCATCTCGACAGGGTTGTCATTAATACTGGTGGCTTCCGGTCTGAAGATATTGGTATCAGTAGTTGATGATTTTTCCGGAATGAATTGGGACGAAATCAAACGTGGCTTAACAGCAATGGGGGCTGCTTTACTTGAAATCACGATTGCTTTGAAATTATTACCTAAAACGTCATTGTTCAGAGCAACTGGACTCATTGTTGCAGCGGCGGCCTTAAAGATCGTAGCTAATGATATGAATGATTTTGCGAGTATGAATTGGCCGTCTATAAAAAAGGCAGCCATCACAATTGGAATTGCCCTTGGTGAAATAGTTATAGCACTTAATCTCATGAAAGGCACTCTTGGCGGTGCTGCGGCACTTATAGTAGCATCAGCTGCTTTGGCAATACTGGCGTCAACAATGAGTAAGTTGGGTAAATTAAGCTCTGACGAAATTGCCAAAGGTCTTATAGCTATGGCAGCTGCGTTTTTTATCGTAGGTGTTGCTGGAGCTTTACTACAGCCCCTTATTCCAACCATTCTTGCACTAGCTGCGGCATTTGTGTTATTTGGAGTAGCGGCATTAAGTATCGGTGCGGGCCTCACCTTGGTGGGAGTTGGTTTAACTACCATATCCATTGGTTTATCCGCACTTGGAGGATCTCTGGCCACTGCCGCAGTATCTATAGTGGCTGGCCTTTCGGTCATCATACTAGGTGTAGCCGGTCTTATTCCAGCGGTAGCTGAAAAAATAGCAGAAGGCGTTGTCGCATTTGCTACGGTCATTGGAGATTGTGCTCCCCAGATAATTGATGCGGTCCTAAAATTATTTGACGAGGTTTTAAAGTCGGCGAATACATATCTTCCGACGATAATTGATTCAGTGTTAACATTGCTTATAGCAGTGATTAATGGCGTAGCTAACCACATTCCCGAAATCATGTTAGCAATAACCAATCTGGTAGGTAAAATAGTGGAAGGTGTAACAGACGTCATCAAAGGTCTCAATCCCGATGAAATACTTAAAGCGACTGAAGCTATTGGTATTTTACTCGCGTCAATATTTGGTTTTGCTGGAATATCTAAAATATCATCACAAGCTATGGCTGGAATAGTACAGTTTGGAATAATCTTAGCTGAACTAAGTGCGGTCATAGCAGCTGCTGGAGGTATTGCGCAAATTCCAGGAGCTAGTTGGCTTATAGAAGAGGGTGGCAATTTCTTAGAGAAAATTGGTACAGCTATAGGTCAATTTGTAGGCGGCTTAGCCGGTGGTGTAGCAAAAGGAGTATCTTCATCCCTTCCCGCTATTGGTAAAAACCTCTCCGATTTCATGAAGAACGCTCAGCCATTTATCGACGGGGCGAAGGGAATCGATTCATCAGTCACGACAGGTATCACTTCCTTATGTAAGGCAATTCTTGCCCTGACCGGAACTGATCTTCTCAATGCAATAGCATCTTTCATAACAGGTGGAGCATCTTTCGTCAAAATGGGTGAGCAACTTAAACCATTTGGCGAAGCATTATCTGGTTATGCACAGAGCGTAAAAGGAATTGATGCAAAAGATATCCAGGCATCCGCAAAAGCAGCAAAGGCCTTAGTTTCATTGAACGATGCGCTTCCGAAGAGTGGCGGTTTCCTTGGCACGTTGCTGGGAAATAGCGATTTGGCAAATCTTGGCACTCAGCTTAAACCATTTGGTGAAGCATTATCTGATTATTCGAATTCCGTAGCAAATGTAAGTCCGGATAAAGTAGCCTTTGCGACGTCAGCGGTGAAAAGTCTCGTCGAAGCTATCAATGCTACAGATTCTGTGAAAGCTACCGGCACAAGCACTTTCGTACAAGCTGTCGATACACTTGCAGAAACTAACATCAGTGGATTCGTGTCCGCATTCAAAGGCTCTTCATCAAAGGTGCGGAATGTTGGAAGCACATTGACCTCCGCTCTTGCCAGTGGTGTGAAATCGAAATCCAACGCACTTTCGGTTGCAGCATCAAACATGGCTGAATCTATGAAAAACTCTATCGCTTCAAAAGATAAAGAGTTTCAGAAGGTCGGTGTAGCATTAATCTCGGCTCTTGCAATAGGTATTCAGGCTCAGGCTAATCAGGCAGTTAACGCGGCAAACTATGTTGGAGCATCTGCCGCGAACGGTTCTGGTCAAGCTTATATCAGCTTCTATATAAACGGTATCAATCTTGGTAGAGGTCTGGTGCTGGGTATGAATGCTATGCAGCAATCTGCTTATAATTCCGGTTACGCGCTCGGTCAAGCTGCGGTTAGAGGTGAAAAGGATGGACAGAAATCGCATTCACCTTCTAAACTCACCATTCAGGCAGGTAAATGGCTCGGCGAGGGTCTGATCATAGGTATGAATGCCATGGAGTCGAAGACATACGGCGCTGGTAAGAGCATGGGCGAAACAGCTTTCGATTCGATTCGTAGCGCTCTTTCCGGAATGAATGACCTCATTGATTCTGACATGGACACCACACCAACCATTCGGCCTGTGCTGGATCTCACGAATGTAAAAGCAACAGCTGGAAAACTCAACAGATTATTTACTGACCCAGCGTTTACCCCGCTGGCAAATCTCCGAGCGATCGGTAATATATCAGCACGCAACAATCAAAATGGAAATTCTGATGAAGTAGTCAGAGCAATTAACCGACTCGGTAAGAGTCTGAATAATGTCGGAAACACATATAACAGCATCAATGGTGTTACTTACGATAATGGTAGCGAAATTTCCAATGCTGTTGAAACACTTGTCAGGGCAGCAACGGTAGGAAGGAGGCGATAATCTTGGCCGATGAATTTACTGATGGTGGTTCTGGTGAAGGGTATTATGTCGTCAGATTTCTAGGCGCGGTAAATATAACCAAGTTTGGACTTCAGACGGGTACCGACAGAACCGTATATGTAACATGGAGTTGGGGCGGAGACCATACGAAAGAATATCATGTTATTTGGTACTACTATACCGGAAACGGAGTAGCTTTCGTAGGTGATGATTCAACAACTACTTCAAAACAAAGTAGTTACACAGCACCATCCAATGCAACTTCAGTAAAAGTCAAAATTAGACCAGTATCTGAGACCACTCAGGTAAACGGACATGATTCCGTATATTGGTCATCCATGTGGTCTACATTAAAAGGTTACTCCTTCTCACACAACCCTCCAACCAAACCGTCCGCCCCGACAGTGACAATTGAAAAACAGAAGCTTACCGCTAAGTTAGACAATCTCAGCGTGAATGGCACCCGGATTGAATTCTATGTCGTAAAAAACAATTTAAAGAAGTATAAATCCGGAAAGGCTGTTATTCATACGAACTCTGCGTCGTGGTCATGTACTGTGGCTAATGGCGCGGAGTATAAAGTAAAATGTCGAGCATGGAGAGGTAATCAACACAGCGAATGGTCTGAGTATTCATCTAATGCATCGTCCGGACCCGCGGCCCCGAAACAAATAAAAACTCTGAAGGCGCTTTCTGATACCGGAGTATTAGTCACGTGGGTGAAAGTTAGTGGATGCACAAAATATGAAGTGCAGTATGCCGCAAATCGATCATACTTTGACAGTAATCCGGATCAGGTACATTCACGGACTGTCGAAAATGTAACGCATACAGAAATCACGGGTATCGAAACCGGGTATCAGTATTTTTTTCGATTAAGAGCATACAACAGTGATGATCAAGTTTCTGGCTGGTCGGCTATTAAATCACTCAAGCTCGGTAAAGCCCCGGGGGCACCTACCACTTGGTCGTCAACAACAACCGCTACAGTAGGAGAGAGTGTTCAGTTATATTGGGTTCATAATTCTGAAGATAATTCAAGTCAGACTTATGCTCAGTTAGAAACAACCATCAACGGAACGACAAAAACAGAAACCATACAGAATACAAAAACTGGCGACAATATTGATGACACAAGCTATAAATCTTTAAGTACAACAGCTTATACCGAGGGGACCACTATTCTATGGAGAGTGCGTACAGCAGGCGTAACCGGTACATATGGAGCTTGGTCTGTACAAAGAACGATCAACGTATACGCCGTTCCAACTGTACAGCTCAACGTAACTGATTCGACGGATTCTGAATTAACCACACTTGAGTCTTTCCCATTTCGTATTAAAGCGGAAACCGCGCCGGACACACAGTCGGTGTTGAGTTACCATGTGTCAATTACGTCTACTCAGACTTACAGTACAAGCGATCGTACAGGCACCGAAACGGTAATTAGTAGAGGGCAGGAAGTATATTCATTATTTACTGATGGTCCGCAGAATCTACTCGTTGAATTGAATGCCGGAAATATCGATCTTGAGAACAATATCACTTATAAAGTGACTTGTACTGCCTCCTTTGATTCAGGGCTAACGGCAAGTGCGGAATCTGAATTTGATGTAGGGTGGACCGAACAAACTTACGGTATTAATGCTGAAATCGGATATGATTCAGATACATATTCTTGCTCCATAAGAGCATATTGTGCTGACGAAGAAAATAAGCTTATTCCTGGTGTCACGCTTGCTATCTACCGGCGTGATTATACCGGTGAATTAATCGAGATAGCCAGCGAATTGGATAACTCATCATACACATACGTGACCGACCCGCATCCGGCTCTTGATTACGGAAGATACCGGATAGTAGCAACTGAAGTGTCAACAGGCGCAATAAGTTATTACGATGTTCCGCCATATCCAATAAAAGAGACATCCATAATCATACAGTGGGAGGAAACCTGGGATAATCTTGTAACGGAAGGTCTTAACGAAAGGGACATCGTCATGGAGCCATTATGGTCCGGATCACTCGTAAAACTTCCTTATAATATAGATGTTTCGGATAAAAACGGAGTTGATGTCAGTCTTGTCGAATACATAGGGCGAAAACGTCCTGTGTCATACTATGGTACTCAGCTGGGTGAAACGTCCTCCTGGAAAACAGAAATTCCAAGAGGTGATCTCGACACGTTGTACGCATTGCGTAGGCTGGCTGTCTACACTGGTGACGTTTATATCAGGGAGCCGTCCGGTTCCGGATACTGGGCAAATGTCGCAGTGTCAATCAGTCAGACCCACTGTGAAGTTAAGATACCTGTATCGTTTGACATAACGAGGGTAGAAGGAGGAATTTAACATGCCAGACTGGACCAAGTCTATGGAGCAGACTTTTGAGTATTACGTCGTAGACCCTGGGACCTGGTGTGATAAATCCCAGATAACGGACATGATACAAAGCAGTATTGAATGGGATGCAGACGCTGATACACTTGGCTCTGCATCTTTTGATGTCGGTAGTGTACTTGGTGAATGCTATGTTCGTACATACCTCATAACAATTCAAAATGGAATAAGAGAAAAGTTTCCAATGGGCACTTTCCTGGTCCAGACCCCAAAATCATCTTTTGACGGTCGGTATCAGAAGGTGTCCATTGATGCTTATACACCATTATTGGAATTAAAAGAAGGCATTCCTCCTTTAGGATATTCGATTCTGAAAAACGGGAATGTAATGAATAATGCTTACAAGATCATAAGTGAAAATATGCGAGCGCCGGTTATAAAAACCGCAAGTGACGATAAACTCTACAATGATTTTGTGGCGAACACCAGCGACACCTGGTTGACCTTCACGAAAGATCTGTTGTCAAATGCGAAATACAATCTAGGACTTGATGAATTAGGCCGTGTTCTTTTCCTTCCGGATCAGGACGCGGCTTCTTTACAACCTGTTTGGACTTACACAGATGATAACAGCTCAATTCTATATCCGGACATGAGTATCGAACATGATATTTACGGAATCCCGAATGTAGTAGAAGTCTATTATTCAGGAAGCCATGACAACTATTTCGCAAGAGTCGTTAACGATGATCCAAACAGTCTTACTTCAACAGTCAATCGTGGACGAGAGATTGTCCATAGAGAGACCGATCCGCAATTCTCAGGCGAACCGACCAACCGTCAGGTCAAGGATTACGCCACATCTTTATTATCCCAGCTTTCATCAGTTGAATACACAATTTCATATTCGCATGGATATTGTCCGGTTCGTCTGTACGATTGCGTAAGGCTGAATTACGAACGAGCTGGGCTAATGGATATTAAGGCAAAAGTTACGAGACAGTCGATTGAGTGTAAACCGGGATGCAAAGTGACTGAAACAGCAGTATTTACAACAAATTTATGGAGGTGATGTTTCATGGCATTATCGAAAAATCTTATTTCCGATTTTGTGAAAGCCACAACCGACAATAAGAAAACTGCCGAGGAGACAACCCTCTACGGCACTATTGTCGAATACGACGGAAGTAAATATGTTCGTCTTGACGGATCGGAAATGCTTACTCCTTATACGGCTACGGTGGCTGCTAAAGCTGGTGAAAGAGTTAGAGTATCTGTTGGTAAACACTCTGCAACTGTAACCGGAAACGTATCCAGTCCGGCAGCTCGAACCGGCGATGTAGAAGAGCTTGGGCAGAAAGTGGACACGTTTGATGCTGTGGTTGCTAATAAGGCGACTATTAAGGATCTGGAAGTTGAGCGTGCTCGAGTGGATGATCTTGTTGCCGATAATGTTGTTATTAAAAACCAGCTTACTGCAGATTCTGCAGAAATCAAAGATCTCAAAGCAGATAATGTCGATATTAAAGGAAAACTAACCGCCAGAGATGCGGAAATTGAAAATCTAAAAGCAAATAAGATTGACGCGGAAGTTGTGTCGGCGAATTATGCTACAATCAAAAATCTTGAGGCTACTCAGGCGAGTGTTAAAGAACTCTCTGCCAACAAAGCGAATATCACAGATCTTACTGCAGCTACCGGTCGGATCGATAAGCTGGAATCAAAAGATATCGAAACCGATAAGCTCATTGCCGGTAAAGCAGATATCACAGATCTTACCGCAGCTACCGGTCGTATTGATAATCTGGAATCAAAGAATATTGAGACAGATAATCTCGTTGCCAAAAAAGCAAATATCGATCTCGCAAATGTAAATAACGCCTGGATTGAAAAAGGCGTCCTAAAGGACGGGTCCATTGGCTCAGCAGCAATCCATGAAGGCGCTGTAACGAACGTTAAGATTGCTGATGCGACGATTGAAGCAGCGAAGATCAAGTCTATCAATGCAGATTCTATTGTAGCCGGTACGATTAAGACAGAGCGCCTTATCATCACCGGTCCGGATGGTCAGGACTCTATTGTCAAAGCAATCAACATCGCAAATGGCGTATCTGAGGCAGAAGTGAATGGTCAGAAGATCCAGGCCGCTTCTATAGATGTCGTTGACCTGTCTGCATTCCAGGCTAAGATTGCCCAGTTTGATATGAGTCAAAATGCCATCTATAGTGGCAAGCTGGCTATTAATGATCCAACAAGCGGTGTTTATATTTCCACCACCGGTCTTGGGCTTGGCGACGGGGCTCTTACAAGTAAGAAAGAATCGCCAATTCAGATGTATGCTGATGGTGTATTTAAACTTAAAGGCAAAAATTCATCGTTGGAATTTAATCCAGTGACGGATATGTTGGACATCAATGTCAGCAATTTCCGGATTGGTTCAAAAGAAGCAGCCACAGTAGATAACACAATCAAATCAACACTCGAACAGTTTTATTTATCCACATCTCCAACATCATTAGTTGGTGGTTCATGGAGTAATAATCAGCCCACGTGGACAGAGGGTAAGTATATTTGGAGACGAAATTTCGTAACCTACGGAGATGATCGTACTGAATTCACGCCTTCTGAAAACGGAGTATGTATAACCGGTAATACCGGAGCCCAGGGTGCCCAGGGCGCTCGTGGTCCACAAGGTGCCGCCGGACCCAAAGGTGAAACTGGTGCTCAGGGACCGCAAGGTGCTACCGGACCCAAAGGTGAAACAGGACCTCAGGGACCACAGGGTATCCAGGGGGTGAAAGGCGCTGATGGTAAAACATATTATACATGGGTCAAATATGCTGATTCACCTACTTCTGGTATGTCCGATAATCCAAGCGGCAAGAAGTATATTGGTTTTGCGTATAATAAAACAACAGGAACTGAAAGCATGTCTTACTCAGACTATTCTTGGTCGCTGATCAAGGGTGAAAAAGGGGAAACCGGAAATACCGGAGCTCAGGGTGCTGCCGGTAACGGTATCAAGTCGATAACTTATTACTATGCCAGGACAACATCTCAGACAGCGCCCAGTGCAGGAAACATCACATCGGCTACGATGCCCACTCTTGACGCTACGAATAAGTACTTATGGCAGAAAGAAGTAATCAACTATACGAATAACACGAATCAGACGACAGTGTTATTACTGGCTGTATATGGAAACACAGGCGCTCAGGGGCCGAAAGGCGACAAAGGAGCTACCGGACCTCAGGGACCAACTGGACCTAAAGGAGAAACTGGTGCTCAAGGACCACAGGGAAACCCTGGATCTACTGGTCCTCAGGGTGTGAGCGTTACCGCCATTAAAGATCAGTGGTATAAATCAACATCAAATACTGCTCAGACCGGTGGTTCATGGTCCGATACTCAGCCCAACTGGGAGTCCGGAAAATATATCTGGACAAGATCACACATCACATTCAGCAATGGAAGCACAACCACAACAAATCCCGTCTTGGCAAACGCAATCAATAACGCAAACGCCAACGCAAGTAATGCCGTATCTACAGCAAATACTGCAAATAGTACAGCAAACACAGCAAAATCAACCGCGTCCAATGCTGCGTCCACGGCAAATGCTGCCAAAAATACTGCTGATAGTGCGAATAATAAAATTGACAATCTGAAAATCGGTGGAAGAAACTTAATTCCCGTAGGGATGATCAAAAACTGTAATGGATTATCAACATTTTCTTATGATAAAACATCAAACACCTGGACTTGTGTGGCTCCGATTGGTTCCAATTCATGGGGTCGAGGAATTTATTTCGATACTGGCGTGAAGAAAATCTACATTCCACGAGGATACACATATATAATCAGTCTGGAAGTAAATCCTGAAGTTGCCTGCATTTGGAACGCTGATATAAATAACGGTTTCGACGGAATGCCGAGTGGGACCGGTAATGACAATGATAGTGTGTCCTTGCGTAAATCTTCAGATCATTCGTTGGTAGCCAATAAATGGCAAAGAGTATGGTTCTCGTACACGCCCAGAACAGATGTTTCATATGATATATTTGACGCTTCATCGAACTGGGGTATCATTACTACAGACGCAAAATCTCCGATTAAATTCAAGATCCGAAATGTGAAAGGCGAGTTCGGAACCGTTCCGACAGACTGGACACCTGCGCCTGAAGACGTGGATAATAAAATCGACACGGCCCAGAAATCAGCAGATAATGCCAATTCTTCAGTAAATGCTTTAAATAAGATTGCGACAAAGAGTTATTCTTTTGGCTGGGCAAACGGCAAAGCGCAATGGGTTCGACTTGGAACACTCACATCCGCTGGCGATGCTTCAGTTGTCGTTATCACTCTTCAGACCGGAAACGGTTACAGCGGAATAGAAAGTCAAAATTCTCAAGCCGAGATCATCATAAAAGATGGGTGGCAGGACAAAGCAAGTACGACGGCGGCATTTGGAGCAAGCGTTACGCGACAGAACACTAAAGACCTTCTGGTTAGTGTACGAGCAACTGCATCGAATGTGTGTGAAGTTTGGACATATCTTCCATGGCTATACTGGAGTGGAAATTACACCATATCTGGTGTTTACAGTGGATGGAATCCAAATTTTACAAAACAAGATACAAAGCCAACGAATGGTGTTGAGCAGTCACTGGCATATCGAACTACGGCAGAAGATGCTTACACGTTAGCCTCTGATCTGAAAAAAGACGTGGATATAAGTTCTGAATTTGTGAAAACATACAACGATTGGGCGTTTAAATGGAAAACAGCCACAATGGTCGATGGTGCCGAAGTTGGAACTTATCAGAAATATATCACTCTCGAAAGTGGTAATATTTTACTTGGTCATTCCAATTCCAAAAACAAATTGAAGATCACCAACGATTCCATCCAGTTCAAAGGCACCAGCGACACCGCCATAAAACCAGATTCCGACGCAACTGCCTGGATCACCGGAAAGGTATTCCATATCAATTCCGGAGAGATTGAGAGCAGCTTGAAGTTTGGTAAGGTGCAGCTGAGACCATCCAGTAATAACACACTGATTATCAGAGATCCAAGTGATACAAAAGACATGGCCGAATTTGGTTCTACTGTAAGGATTGGCGAAACCAATGGCCAGAATGTGCAAATTGATAAGAATGGATTGAGAGTATTTAGCTGGAGCAATACTATCGCGCACATTGGATATGGACCAGCCAACGTCGGAAACAATAAATATGTCGATCAGTCTTTTTATACCTTTGGTGTTAGAAAAAAGGGATCGTTAATTGGTGGTTTTTCAGTAGCGGAGGGTGACAATTCGACGGCGAGCGGTTATTGTGCACACGCAGAAGGAGCGGGCTGTGTGGCTAGTGGTGATCAATCACATGCAGAAGGATGTAACCCAATTGCGTCGGGACAGGCCTCACATGCGCAGGGAGTAAACACAGTAGCATCAGGAGAGTGCTCTTGCGCTGGTGGAGAAGGTTCGAAAGCAACAGAGAGGTTTTCGTGCGCGATTGGAAACCATGTTATTGCAGCTTCTGCGAGCCAAACTGTTATTGGAAAATATAATATTCAGGATGCTTCAAATGCATATTCGTTAATTATAGGTAATGGTGGGTCTGATACAACTCGTTCGAATGCACTCACTGTAGGATGGGGAGGAGACATCACTGCTCCTAGACTCACATCTAAATCTGATTTATATTTGGGATTTGCTGGAGGGAATTCATTCAGACCATACTTCACAAAGGGCAATTCTGCATCGTTTAAAGTATGGCTAATGGGATATACAACATCTGGTATGGCAGAAGTGCTATTTTTTATGCCATTCTCAAGACCAATTATTGGCGCAAGCGGCGTGAGTGTATCAAGTGTCAACGGTCTTATCATACGTCAGAACAATAAATATCTGTATGGCAGTACAGCGACAGTATATGTGAAACCATCATCATATACTTCAGAAATTGTGGATGGAGGCCAAGGCGTAAACATCCGAGCCAAAATGCCGAACACCACTAATGTCACAAATAACACAGCGTGTGCTATCACGGCAAGTATAAAAATCACATTCAGCTAAAGGAGAATCGAAATGGCATTAAAAAAGAAGGTAATCCAGGATGATGGTGTAACTACCGAATATCATCGTATTTTATACGTTCAGTCAACAGTAAACAGTCATTGCTCCGTTGCTGTGATTTCCTTGGTTTCAGAAGAGATCAGGAATAAACAGCTCGCGGGAGAAATTCAGCAGCCTTATCAGAAAATTGTCACTTATGAGACAACTGAATACGATGACTTAACTATCGAAAAAGCTTACGAATATCTCAAGACTCTTCCGGAATTCGAAGGGGCTGAGGATATTCTCGAAGAAAAGCATAATTTATCATAAGGAGGATTCAAAATGGATTTTACAACATTAACTGAACATTTCGTACTCGTAGTATTAGTCGCTTGTCTGGTGGTAGGTTATATCATCAAACATGCGACTTTTTTAAACAAGATTCCCAATACGGATATTCCATGCATCCTTGCAGTGATTGGAGCCGTACTGAACGGAGTCGTTAGTGGATTTTCTGTCGAATCCATCGTGTACGGAGCCGTCATGGGCTTAGCGTCCACCGGATTACACCAGGCATTCACCCAGTTTATTGAAGGAAAGAATAATATCAGCACTGAGGAGGACGACGCAGATGGGGTTCACGATCACCAGTGATCAGATTATGTGGTTCTGCACGATCGTAGGCGGAATCTGGGGCGTATTGAAGATCATTAAAGAGCTTCGGAAACCCAACGAAGATATGAAAGCTGAGGTACAGAAACACACCGAGCTTTTAGACAAAGACAACAGACGAATGAAGCAGTGTGAGGATGCGAACCAAATGATCCTCAAGTGTTTGCTTGTGATAATCAATCATGAGATAACCGGGAACGGAATCGAAAAAATGAAAGAGACCAGAGATAAGCTTCAGGACTTTTTAGTCGATAATTAATTAGAAGAGTGGCTCGTAGGAGTAACACTTAACCTGTTTTAGGTTATTCATACGTTACTCCTACGTTTGCCATTAGAAACCCTTGAGTTTACTGGATTGTATGTTTCCACAGCAACACATCAGACAGATGATCCAAAGGATACAGGAGCAGCTGTTTCCACCGTTTCCAAACAGGGAATTTCCGCAGCCATTATTACAGCCACAGTTATTGTTACATCCACATCCTGTGCTGCATCCGGAATCACAACCACATCCGCAATCACATCCACAATTGGTAGCCGCTAAGTCACTCATCGATAAGTCCTCCAGCAAATTTTATTTACACTTCATCATATGGCAGGAGTCCGTCCACAGTTACAAAAAAGTTGACAGTGTTTATTCATTACGATATAATAAACGAAATGTAACATTTTTGTAATTTTTGAGACAAACTAGCTTTTATATCTAAAACAGGAAATGGGGAAAATTATGAAGAGTTTCAGAACCAAAAAATGGCTGAAGGGTCTGATGCTTGCCATGCTGCTGATCGTGGGAAGCACAGTCTTTTCTGCTTCTGCAAAAGAGGTACAGGCTGCCACTGCAGGCTTTAAAACTATCGATGGAAAAACATACTACATAAAAAGTGATGGGAGCAAGCAAAAAGGCTGGCTGACCCTGGGCGGATACAAGTACTACTTTAACACAAAGACTGGAGTACAGGTAAAGGGCTGGATGAAGGTCAATGGCAAATATACTTACTATTTTACAAAAGGCAAGGGGGTTATGGCAACCGGCTGGATGACAGATTCCAAAGGCCATAAACGCTATTTCAACCCCAAAACAGGTAAGCTTACCACAGGCTGGGTAAACTGCAGCAAGGGAAGGAAACGTTATTTCACAAAAGGCGGAGGCATTATGGCAACCGGCTGGCTCACCAACAGCAAAGGGCAGAAACGTTATTTTTACAAAACTTCCGGTTATATGGCAACCAAATGGGTAAAAAACAAATCCAAAAATATCAGCTACTATTTTGCCACCAGTACCGGTTATATGTATACTGGTCTGAAGACGATCGATCAGAAGAACTATTATTTTAAATCCAACGGTGTCATGGCAGTAAGTACCTCCGTGACAGTGAATGGAATTACATACTCCATCGCAGCAAACGGAGTGGCCACTGCGAAGACTACCAAACCTAATGTAAATGTCGGAAACGGAAATGTTGAAATTTATGATACCAGAAACAGCAGATATTACACCATGGTCAAGGAATATAAGAGTCATCCCGGAATTGCAAACGGAAAGACCTCAGATGAAGCACTTCTGGCCGCGCTTTGCGAATCAGAAGCAGGCGATCAGGGCAAGATCGGAATGGAAGCAGTAGCACTTTGTGTTCTGAATCGTACGATCAAATCAGACAAGGAATTTCCATCTACGATACGAGGTGTGATCTATGAGAATATCGGAAGCAGCACAACCCCACAGTATTCTGTAGTGCGGAACGGGGCTCTTCTCAAACGTCTCAATGGTCAGTTTGAAAACCGTACTCTTGCTTATCAGGCTGCAAGAGAAGCAATGACTATTTTCAATAAACATGTCACTTCCGGCAAAGCCAGAACACTCAGAGGATTTAAACAGAAAGATTTTAATTATATGTATTTCATGATGACCAGCTATTTCTGGAACCAGAATCTGAATTTCAGCAAAGTGAAATATGAAATTTATAAAGGCCATACATTTTTTGTAGACTGGGTATAAGCAACATAGTCTCCGGCAGTAAACTTTGAACAAACAGGCGTATGGACATAAAATTGAAAATTTAAGGAGAAGCAAATATGCAGGTGAAAATCTATACGGATGGTGCAGCCCGGGGAAATCCGGATGGACCGGGAGGCTACGGAGCAGTTCTTCAGTACATCGATACCAAAGGCCAGTTACATGAACGTGAACTGTCCAGAGGCTACAAAAAAACCACAAACAACCGGATGGAGCTGATGGCAGCCATCGTAGCACTGGAAGCACTGAACCGCCCCTGCCAGGTGGATCTGTATTCCGATTCCAAATATCTAGTAGATGCTTTTAATCAGCACTGGATCGATTCCTGGCTAAAGAAAAACTGGAAACGTGGAAAAAACGAAGATGTGAAGAATGTAGATCTCTGGAAACGCCTTTTAAAGGCCAAGGAGCAGCATCAGGTAAGCTTCCACTGGGTTAAGGGACATGCAGATAATCCGTTAAATGAACGGTGTGATCAGCTTGCCACATCAGCGGCAGACGGCAATGACCTTTACGTAGATGAAGGAATAAATGGCTTACAGAAATAAAAGTTCCACTTATCACTCACAGAAAACCCGAAACATACCGCGCGAATTTATGCGATCAGCGTAAATTCTGTGCATCGCGAAGCGTGTTACTGAGAACAGAGTAAAAAGTAACATTCTGCCACTTTAAGTTGTCAAAGCAATATTAAAATTTCTTGACAAACAAAAAAGCAGTTTGTATACTTCATATAGTATAGTAAAAGGCTTGGAAGGGAAGAAGTAGCTTGAGGAAAACCCCACAGAGAGCAGCCGGCAGGTGAGAGGCGCAGGGTAGAACTTTTGTGAATACATCCCGGAGCTGCGCACCGAATCGGGACTTGATACTGTAAATTATAAACTTTATAATAATAGCGTATTATAGATAGGCTGCGACGGAATGGCACCCGTTATTGTGCTGAAGTGGTTTTATATCTTGATATATATGGATATAACGGGATGTAGATTCACTTTATGAGGCAGGAAATGCGAGTTTTCTGTAAATTTAGGTGGTAACGCGGGACCCGGTTCTCGTCCTAAACGGACAGGAACCGGGCATTTTTATTTTTTACGCTGATACTGTAAATTATAAACTTTAATAAAAGCGTAAACATAAAAGCTATACAGGAGGAAAGAACAATGACAGTTTGGGAAGAACTGAAAGCACGTGGCCTGATCGCACAGGTTACAGACGAAGACGAGATCAAAGAGATGGTAAATAACGGAAAAGCCACATTCTATATTGGCTTTGACCCTACAGCAGACAGCCTTCATGTAGGTCACTTCATGGCTCTTTGCCTGATGAAGAGACTGCAGATGGCAGGAAACCGTCCGATCGCCCTTCTCGGCGGCGGAACAGGAATGATCGGTGACCCGTCCGGAAGGACCGATATGCGTCAGATGCTGACAAAAGAAACCATCCAGCACAATATTGACTGCTTCAAGCAGCAGATGAGCCGTTTCATCGATTTCTCTGATGGAAAAGCTCTTATGGTAAACAATGCTGACTGGCTTATGAACCTTAACTATGTAGAGCTTCTCCGTGAGGTAGGTGCTCACTTTTCCGTAAACCGTATGCTGACAGCAGAGTGCTACAAACAGCGTATGGAGCGAGGCTTAAGCTTCCTGGAATTTAACTACATGATCATGCAGAGCTACGACTTCTATATGCTGTACCAGAAATACGGCTGCAATATGCAGTTCGGTGGCGATGACCAGTGGAGCAACATGCTTGGCGGTACTGAGCTGATCCGCCGTAAGCTTGGCAAGGATGCCTATGCCATGACCATCACACTGCTTCTCAATTCTGAGGGCAAAAAAATGGGAAAAACACAGTCCGGAGCTGTATGGCTTGATCCGAATAAGACATCCCCGTTCGATTTCTACCAGTACTGGAGAAATGTAGACGATGCTGACGTTATCAAATGTATGCGTCTTCTTACTTTCCTTCCTCTTGAGGAGATCGACGAGATGGCCAAATGGGAAGGTAGCGAGCTGAACAAAGCCAAGGAGATCCTTGCATACCAGCTGACAGAGCTTGTACACGGTGAGGAGGAAGCCAAGAAAGCACAGGAGGGTGCCCGCGCACTGTTCTCAGGTGCAGATACTTCTCATATGCCTACAACAGAGCTTTCAGCGGAAGATTTTGACGAGGAAGGAAAAATCGATCTGATCACACTTCTTGTAAAAGCAGAGCTGGTACCAAGCCGTTCCGAAGGCCGCCGTGCGATCCAGCAGGGTGGTGTATCCATCGATGGTGAGAAACTCACCGACATTTACCACACGGTTGAGAAGGATGCTTTTGCAGGAGACGGGATCGTCCTGAAACGAGGCAAGAAAAAATTCAAAAAGATCTGTGTAAAATAATTTCCCATATCTGTGACATTTCCGGGATAAAGCTACAACATTCCGGAAATGCTGACAGATGGGGTTGACACAAGGAGGATAACAACATGAAAAAGTACGGAGTGAACGAACTTCGTAAGATGTTCCTTGACTTTATGGAGAGCAAGGGTCATCTTGTAATGAAAAGCTTTTCCCTGGTTCCTCAGGGAGACAAGAGTCTTCTGCTGATCAATGCAGGTATGGCTCCGCTGAAACCATATTTTACAGGTGCTGAGAAGCCGCCAAGAACAAGAGTAACAACCTGCCAGAAATGTATCCGTACCGGTGATATCGAAAATGTAGGTAAAACCGCACGTCACGGTACATTCTTTGAGATGCTTGGAAACTTCTCTTTTGGTGATTACTTCAAGAGAGAAGCGATCCACTGGTCCTGGGAGTTTCTTACTGAGGTTGTAGGGCTTGATGCAGACCGCCTCTACCCATCCATTTACCTGGATGATGATGAAGCCTTCGATATCTGGAACAAAGAGGTAGGGATTCCGTCTGAACGTATTTTCCGTTTCGGAAAAGAAGATAACTTCTGGGAACATGGTGCCGGTCCGTGCGGTCCATGTTCTGAGATCTATTATGACCGAGGAGAGAAATACGGCTGCGGCAAACCTGGCTGTACGGTAGGCTGTGACTGCGACCGTTACATGGAAGTATGGAACAACGTTTTCACACAGTTCGAAAACGATGGAAACGGAAACTATACAACACTGAAACAGAAGAACATCGATACCGGTATGGGACTTGAACGTCTTGCTGTAGTTGTTCAGGATGTAGATTCTATTTTTGATGTAGATACTATCTGTGCACTTCGTAATCTTGTATGCGAGATCGCACATAAAGAATATGAGAAGAACTATGCAGACGATGTTTCCATCCGTCTGATCACAGACCATATCCGTTCCGCGACATTTATGATCTCCGATGGAATCATGCCGACAAATGAGGGACGTGGATACGTTCTCCGTCGCCTGATCCGCCGCGCTGCACGTCACGGACGTCTTCTTGGCATCGAGGGAACATTCCTTGCAAAATTAAGCGCACAGGTGATCGAGAGCTCCAAAGCCGGTTATCCGGAACTTGAGGAGAAGAAAGAGTTTATCTTCCGTGTTCTTACAAACGAGGAGAATCAGTTTAACAAGACCATCGATCAGGGTCTCCGCATCCTTTCCGACATGGAAGAGGATATGAAGAAAGCCGGCGAGAAAACTCTTTCCGGTGACAATGCATTCAAACTTTATGATACTTACGGATTCCCTCTTGACCTCACAAAGGAGATCCTTGAGGAAAAAGGCTACGGCATTGACGAGGAAGGATTCCAGAAAGCCATGGAAGAGCAGAGAGTCAAAGCCCGTACAGCCCGTGAAGTAACCAACTATATGGGTGCGGACGCAACTGTATATGATGATATTGATGTCAATGTAACAACTGAATTCGTTGGCTATGATCATCTGACATTTGACTCAAAAGTAACTGTCCTTACTACAGAGACAGAGATCGTGGATTCTCTTACAGAGGGACAGAAGGGTACCGTATTTGTAGAGCAGACTCCTTTCTATGCAACCATGGGTGGACAGGAAGGCGATATCGGTGTGATCGAGACAGCAAATGGCAAGTTTGTTGTTGAGGACACCATCAAGCTCCGTGGCGGCAAATTCGGCCATGTAGGACATATGGAGTCCGGCATGATCTCCACAGGTGAGACCGTATCCCTGAAAGTAAACGAAGATGCAAGAAAAGATACCGAGAAGAACCACAGTGCGACACATCTTCTTCAGAAAGCGCTGAAAACAGTTCTTGGTTCCCACGTAGAGCAGAAAGGTTCTCTGGTAACACCGGACAGACTTCGTTTTGACTTTGCTCATTTCCAGGCTATGACAGCTGAGGAGATCCAGGCAACAGAAGATCTTGTAAACAAAGAGATTCAGGCAGGCCTTGAAGTACACACAGACATCATGGATGTAGAAGAGGCTAAGAAATCCGGAGCAATGGCACTCTTCGGTGAGAAATACGACCAGAAGGTACGTGTGGTATCTATGGGAGACTTCTCCAAAGAGCTCTGTGGTGGTACTCATGTAAAGAATACAAGCTCCATCATGCTCTTTAAGATCGTTTCCGAATCCGGTATCGCAGCTGGTGTACGCCGTATTGAGGCACTTACCGGCAAAGCAGTTATCGAATACTACAGAAAGCAGGAAGAGCTTCTCCATGAGGCTGCAAAAGCATTAAAGGCCAATACAACAGAGGTTGTAGAAAAGATCGGCCATCTTCAGGCTGAGGTAAAAGCTCTTCAGAGCGAAAATGAATCTCTCAAGAGCAAAGCTGCCCAGAGTGCACTTGGCGATGTCATGGATAAAGTTGTTGAAGTAAACGGCGTAAAACTTCTTGCAGCCAAAGTTGAGGGCGTTGACATGAATGGCCTGAGAGACCTTGGTGACAAACTGAAAGAGCAGCTTGGCGAAGGAGTTGTCCTTCTTGCAGCAGTAAACGGCGGCAAGGTAAATCTCCTTGCAATGGCGACTGACGCAGCTCAGAAAGCAGGCGCCCATGCAGGAAATCTGATCAAGGCTGTAGCAGCCATCGTTGGCGGTGGCGGCGGCGGACGTCCGAACATGGCACAGGCCGGCGGAAAGAATCCGGAGAAGGCACAGGAAGCTATGGACGCAGCAGCAGGAATCCTTGAAAAACAGCTCACAAAATAACAAAATTGTGCGTGATCTACAATTTTGACATTTTTTTCATAAAAATCGAAAAAGATGTTGACGAAACCACATGTTATGCTATATAATAACACTCGTGCAAGAAAAATACCCAGACAGTTGTATTTTAGCACAATCTACAACTGGAGGGAGGTTAGGTGTGAGTCTATGTCAAACGTTATCGTAAAAGAGAACGAGACTTTAGATAGCGCTCTTCGCAGATTCAAGAGAAGCTGTGCAAAAGCAGGAATCCAGCAGGAAATCCGCAAAAGAGAGCATTACGAGAAACCAAGCGTTCGTCGTAAGAAAAAATCTGAAGCCGCAAGAAAACGTAAATATAATTAATTGTGCGCAAAAATCCCTGGCTGTATGGTCAGGGATTTTTAATTAAATAGAAACAGGAACGTTTGACGAAGGAAAGAAATATGAATTTGTTTATTAAACTGATTATCAAACCATTGCGATCGCTCCTTAAATTATTATTTAATCGAATTTTTTATGTAGCTCTGGCTCTTGTTGTGCAGCTGGCATGGCTGCTGATCGCCCTTTTCCGGCTTATGGAATACTCCAGATGGGTGACGATCGGAATGCAGGCCATAGGTTTTCTGGTTGTTCTGTGGATCGTAAATAAAAAGATCAATCCATCTTATAAGCTCGCCTGGACGATGCTGATCCTTATTTTTCCGGTATTTGGTGTTTCCCTGTACCTTCTTTTCGGTAAGTCACGGATCGGCGCTGTAATGGAGCAGCATTATCAGAATCTTATTGATGAAACTGCTGAATACCTGGAAGGCTCAGAGCTCACAAGAAAACGTTTAAACGAAGACGACCGTTCCATGAGGATCCAGTCGGATTACATCTGGCAGTATTCAAGATATCCGGTTCACGAGAATACCACAGCAGAGTATTTTCAGGTAGGAGATGATATGTTTCCGGTTCTGGTGCATGAACTGGAGCAGGCAAAGCATTTTATTTTTATCGAATATTTCATCATAAATGACGGGGTAATGTGGCAGACGATCCTTAATATCCTTGAAAAAAAGGCTAAAGAAGGAGTGGATGTCCGACTGATCTATGATGGCTTCGGCTGCCTTACCACATTGCCATACAAGTATGATCAGGAGATGCGCCGGCGAGGAATCAAATGCGAAGTATTCAACCGGTTCCGTCCGATTCTTAATATTATCCAGAATAACCGTGACCACCGTAAGATCTGTGTGATCGATGGCTGGACCGGTTTTACCGGCGGCATCAACCTGGCTGACGAATATATCAATCAGCGAAAACGGTTTGGCCACTGGAAGGATACAGCCGTTATGCTGAAAGGAGAAGGCGTCTGGAATATGACAGCTATGTTCCTATATATGTGGGGAATCGTTACCAGAACAGATACTTCTCTTGATTTCGGAAATTATGTTCCGCACAGGTGGCACCCCAACGAATTTCCGGGAAACGGTTATGTCCAGCCATTCTGTGATTCCCCCCTGGACGATGAGATCGTAGGAGAGAACGTTTATCTTAATATTATCAATCGCGCCAAAAACTATGTTTATATCTGCACACCATATCTGATCATAGATAATGAGATGATGACCGCCCTGTGCCTCGCTGCAAAAAGCGGTGTGGATGTCCGGCTCATGACACCAGGTATCCCGGACAAAAAAATGGTATTCCTGCTGACACAGTCTTATTATAAGCAGCTTCTGGAAGCAGGTGTAAAGATCTACGAATACCAGCCGGGATTTTTACATGCAAAATCTTTTGTCTGTGATGACAAAGTAGGCGTCGTAGGAACCATAAATCTGGATTACCGAAGCCTTTATCTGCATTTTGAAGATGGTGTCTGGATGTATAAGAATGATGTGATCCTGGACATCCGGGATGATTTTACAGAAACCCTGGAGTACTGTGATCCCATTGATCTGGCATTCTGCCAGAAGAGAAATATTGTGGTACGTGCCATTCAGAATGTATTGAGAGTTTTTGCACCGCTATTATAAAAACTCTTTGACAGACAACTGTAAATTCTGTATGATATATCAGACGGGAGTTCAATGCTCCCGTCTGATATTGTCTAAAGAAAAATAATTTATAGATACATATGAAATTTTTAGTTATTGGAGGAATTGATTTGAGCCAGAACAAAGAAACAGAGATCCAGCTTCAGTACATTGAAAAATGTAAAGAGCTTCTTGCCAAAAGCAGTACGAAACGTCCCACCTTCCACATCCAGAATGAAGGATGCCAGATGAACTCCATCCAGACAGAGTCTATTGCGGCCATCATGGAAAAAATGGGATATGAAATGGTAGATACCGAGGATGCTGATGCAGTTGTATTTAACACCTGCACAGTCCGGGAAAATGCCAATCAGAAGATCTATGGACATCTTGGACATTTAAAGAGCATCAAACGGGAGCACCCGGATATGAAGATCGTACTGTTCGGATGTATGATGCAGGAGCATCACGTAGTGGAAAAGATCCGCAAGGATTATAAATATGTAAATCTTGTATTCGGAACCCATAATATCCACAAATTCCCGGAGCTTTTTTACCGGACGCTGCAGACCGACGACCAGATCATTGATATCTGGAAGGAATCCGATGAGATCGTAGAGGGCATGCCAACTTCCCGCAAATACTCCTTCAAAACAGGAGTCAGCGTAATGTTTGGCTGCAATAACTTCTGCAGCTACTGCATCGTTCCTTATGTCCGCGGCCGCGAAAAGAGCCGCGAGCCACAGGCCATCATCCGCGAGATCGAGGAACTGGTCGCAGATGGCGTTACTGAGATCATGCTTCTTGGCCAGAATGTAAACTCCTACGGTAAAACTCTGGAAACACCGGTGACCTTTGCAGAACTTCTGAAAGAAGTGGAAAAGATTGAAGGGCTGAAGCGTATCCGTTTTATGACTTCCCATCCGAAGGACCTGTCCGATGAGCTGATCCAGACCATGGCAGAGAGCCAGAAGATCTGTCACCATCTGCATCTTCCGCTGCAGTCCGGAAGCAGCAGAGTCTTAAAGGAAATGAACCGCCGTTACGACAAGGAGAAATATCTGGAGCTGGTAAATAAGATCCGTAAGGCGATCCCGGATATTTCGCTGACAACAGATATCATGGTCGGATTTCCGGGAGAAACAGAAGAAGATTTCCAGGAAACACTGGATGTTGTAAGAAAAGCAAATTACGATACTGCCTTCACATTTATTTATTCCAAACGAAGCGGAACCCCTGCAGCCGGCATGGAAAATCAGGTGCCGGAGGACGTGGTAAAAGACCGTTTCAGCCGTCTTCTTACCCTGGTACAGGAAAAGGGCCGGGAAAATTCCTCCCGTTTCCAGGGAACCATTCAGGAAATCCTGGTAGAAGATGAAAACCGTGAGAAGGGTACTCTTACTGGCCGTACCCAGCATAATCTTCTGGTTCATTTCCCGGGAGAAAAAGATCTCATCGGCAAATATGTAAAAGTAAGCCTGGATACCTGCAAGGGGTTCTATTATTTCGGACATATCGTGGAAGAGTAGAATTATAGACAAGTCCCCACCCAATGCTTATTGCTTTTCGCAACCCCGTTGGGGACTTACCTGATTCGGCTAATTATAAGTTTATATTGCCCGCTCATTGCCATTATCGGATGAGCGGGCTTTTTTATTATAAAAATACTGTTTCTATTGACAAATACCCCATAAGGGTATATATTATTCCATATAAATAGGATACCCCATGAGGGTATTTATGGGAAAGGAGAGACAGCTTATGTCTGAAAAGAAAGTCTGTCCCTGCTACTGTGAAAAACACACTGCACGCTCAGAAGAGGAGAAAAAAAAGCTGATCAACCGTCTGAAACGTATTGAAGGCCAGATCAGAGGCATTATAGGAATGATGGAGAATGATGCCTACTGTAATGATATCCTGATCCAATCTGCCGCAGTCAATGCTGCAGTGAATGCGTTTAATAAAGAGCTGCTTGCCAGCCACATCCGCACCTGCGTTGCCCGGGATATCCGGGAAGGTAAGGATGAGACCATTGATGAGCTGGTAGCAACCCTCCAGAAGCTGATGAAATAAAGGGACAAACTGGATTTTAGGAGGTACTGAAAGAAAATGGAACAATATAATGTAACTGGTATGAGTTGCGCCGCCTGCTCTGCCCGTGTGGAAAAAGCCGTATCAAAAGTTCCGGGGGTAAATAGCTGTTCCGTCAGCCTTCTGACCAATTCCATGGGAGTTGAGGGAACCGCTTCATCCGGCGAGATCATTGCCGCAGTGGAAGCCGCCGGATATGGTGCATCCTTAAAGGGCGGAGCTGCCGGAGCAAAGATTTCCATGTCTGCGGCAGAAGAAGCGCTGGAAGATCATGAAACTCCAATCCTAAAGAAACGCCTTATCACATCCGTGGGATTTTTGCTGGTGCTGATGTATTTCTCCATGGGGCACATGATGTGGGGATGGCCACTGCCGAAATGGTTTGACGGCAATCACGTAGCCATGGGACTGGTACAGCTGCTCCTAGCTGGTATCATCATGGTGATCAACCAGAAATTTTTCATCAATGGATTTAAGAGTCTTTGGCGCCGTTCCCCAAATATGGATACTCTGGTAGCTCTTGGCTCCATGGCATCCTTCCTGTGGAGCGTCTATGCATTGTTTGCCATGGCAAGAGCACAGGTAGATGGAGATTCTGCTGCAGTTATGAATTACATGATGGATTTTTATTTTGAATCTGCAGCCATGATCCTCACACTGATCACCGTAGGAAAAATGCTGGAAGCCCGTTCTAAAGGAAAGACAACGGATGCACTTAAAAGCCTTATGAAGCTGGCACCCAAAACTGCGGTCGTGGTACGAAAGGGACAGGAACTTACCGTTCCTATTGAGCAGGTTCAGAAAGGAGAAACCTTTGTCGTCCGCCCGGGAGAGAATATTCCGGTGGACGGAGTGATCCTGGAAGGAACCACCGCAGTCAATGAATCCGCACTGACCGGCGAGAGTATCCCGGTTGATAAAGAAACCGGAGATATGGTTTCTGCGGCAACTGTGAATCAGTCCGGATTTATCAAATGCGAAGCGACCAGAGTGGGAGAGGATACCACCCTTTCCCAGATCATCAAAATGGTCAGTGATGCGGCAGCCACCAAGGCACCGATCGCAAAGATCGCAGACCGTGTTTCCGGTGTGTTTGTACCGGCAGTGATCACAATCGCAGTGATCACAACGATCATCTGGCTTCTTGCAGGACAGACCTTCGGTTATGCTCTGGCAAGGGGGATTTCCGTTCTGGTCATCAGCTGCCCCTGCGCACTTGGCCTTGCAACACCGGTTGCCATTATGGTCGGCAACGGTATGGGTGCCAAAAACGGAATCCTTTTCAAAACAGCCGTTTCCCTGGAGGAAGCAGGAAAAGTCCAGATCGTCGCACTGGATAAAACCGGAACCATTACAAGCGGTCAGCCGGAGGTAACAGATATTCTCCCGGCTGAGGGAGTTACAGAAACAGATCTTCTCTCTCTGGCCTGTGCACTGGAGAAAAAAAGTGAACATCCACTGGCAAAGGCAGTTCTCAAAAAAGCCGAGGAAGAGAACCTTGCCACAGGTGAAGTAACCGGATTCCAGGCACTTCCGGGAAACGGACTTTCCGCTATACTTGGAAGTGACAAGCTAACAGGCGGAAGCATGAAATTTATCAGCAGCCAGACGAAGGTTTCCGCAGACCTTAACAGGAGAGCCGAGCAGCTTGCAGAGCAGGGAAAAACGCCCCTTCTTTTCACACGAAACGGTAAACTTCTGGGAATCATCGCAGTTGCGGATGTGATCAAGGAAGACAGTCCCCGTGCAGTAAAAGAGCTTCAGAACATGGGAATCCGTGTAGTTATGCTCACCGGTGACAATGAGCGTACCGCAAAAGCCATCGGAGCTCAGGCAGGAGTTGACGATGTAATCGCAGGAGTTCTTCCGGATGGAAAAGAAAGTGTGATCCGCGCTCTGAAGGAGCAGGGAAAGGTTGCCATGGTCGGTGACGGTATCAATGATGCGCCGGCACTTACAAGAGCCGATATCGGAATTGCCATCGGTGCAGGAACAGATATTGCCATTGATGCGGCAGATATCGTTCTGATGAAGAGCCAGTTAAGCGATGTTCCAGCGGCAGTACGTTTAAGCCGTGCCACACTTCGGAATATCCATGAGAATCTTTTCTGGGCATTTTTCTACAATATAATCGGCATTCCCCTTGCAGCAGGTGTCTGGATCCCGCTTTTCGGATGGACCTTGAATCCGATGTTCGGAGCTGCGGCCATGAGTCTTTCCAGCTTCTGTGTTGTAACAAATGCACTGCGTCTGAATCTGTTTCAGATCCACAATGCAGCAAAAGACAAAGAAATCAAAAATCCGGTAACATTACACATCAGTCATGATGAAAATATAAAAGAAGAAAAGGAGAACAAAACAATGGTAAAGGTAACAGTCAATGTAGAAGGAATGATGTGCGGACACTGTGAGGCACACGTAAACAAAGCCATCCAGGCAGCTTTCGGAGCAGAAGACGTAGTTTCTTCCCACGAGAACGGAACAACTGTATTCTCTGTACCTGAGAAGGTTGACGAGGCAAAGGTTGAAGAAGTGATCAAGGAAGCCGGTTACGAGTTTAAGGGAATCACCCAGGAATAAACCGGATTTTTAAACCACATATTTGCCAAATGGCCAAAAGAAACAGTTCTGTAAAAGCGGAGCTGTTTCTTTTGTCTCATACAGAAAAAATTTTCCACTTCTATAAATCCGGCTAATATCTTTATAGTTTATTCTGAAAAAGCAGGATTATCCGCCAAATTGGTTTTTATTTTCAATTCTCTTATGCTATACTGATAGCGATTATGGATATAGGAACGATAACAGAAATCGTTAACATCATAGTAGTAGAGAGGAGCGCATTATGAGCGGATTTTTTGGAGTAGCATCGAAGGATGACTGTGTACTGGAGCTTTTTTACGGAGTGGATTACCATTCTCATCTGGGAACACGCCGCGGAGGTATGGCTGTTTACGGAGAACATGGATTTGACCGTGCCATCCACAACATTGAGAACACGCCTTTCCGTACAAAATTTGACGGAGATGTGGGTTCCATGAAGGGAAATATGGGAATCGGATGTATTTCTGATTATGAGCCTCAGCCCCTTCTGTTCAGTTCCAGGATCGGCAGCTTTGCCCTCACTTTTGTGGGAAAGATCAATAATTACGATGAACTTCTGCAGCAGCTGTATGATACGACCAAGGTACATTTTCAGGAGATGACCAATGGAACCGTCAATGTGACCGAACTGATCGCTGCACTGATCTGTGAAAAGGACAACTTTGTGGAAGGTATCCAGTACGTACAGGGACTGATCGACGGCTCCATGACTCTGCTCCTTATGACAAAAGACGGAATTTATGCAGCCCGTGACAAGATGGGCAGAACTCCTGTGGAAATTGGCCGCAAAGAAGGGTCATACTGTATTTCCTTTGAAAGTCATGCCTATATCAACCTTGGATACGAAGATTATAAAGAACTTGGCCCCGGAGAGATCGTATTCGTAACAGCAGACGAAGTCAAAACTCTGGTTGAGCCCGGAAAGAAAATGAAGATCTGTTCCTTCCTCTGGGTTTACTACGGATATCCGACAGCCTCTTATGAAGGTGTAAATGTAGAGGAGATGCGCTACCGCTGTGGAAGCATGCTTGCAAAGAGAGACGGCGATTCCGTGCACCCGGACATTGTAGCCGGTGTTCCGGATTCCGGCATTGCCCATGCCATCGGATACGCCAATGAATCCGGCATTCCTTACGCAAGACCATTCATTAAATATACACCAACCTGGCCCAGATCTTTTATGCCGACCAATCAGAACCAGCGTAACCTTATTGCCAAAATGAAACTGATCCCGGTACGTGCGCTGATCAAAGATAAAAAACTTCTTCTCATAGACGATTCCATCGTACGTGGCACCCAGCTTCGCGAGACAACCGAATTTCTGTACCGCAGCGGAGCCAAAGAGGTTCATGTCCGTCCTGCCTGCCCGCCAATCATGTACGGCTGCAAATATTTAAACTTCTCACGTTCCAAATCTGAGATGGAGCTGATCACTCGTCAGGTGATCGAGAAGAGAGAAGGCCTCAACTGTCCACAAGAAGTTCTGGATGAATATGCAGATCCACATACAGAGAAATACGAGCAGATGGTACAGGATATCTGCGAGATGCAGAATTTTACCACCCTTCGCTATCACAGACTGGATGATCTTCTGGAATCCATTGGGATCGATCCTTGTAATGTATGCACATATTGTTTTAATGGTAAAGAATAAAAAATGTTTTGAAAATAGAGCTGCTGTTTCAGATGAGCCTCCTTAACTCCCGGTTGCATTTTGGATATCTGCGGCTTATAATAAATGCGGATATATCTTTTGTGATATATCCGCGTTTTTTATATCAGTTTTTTATGTCATGGGAAATTATTTCGTAATGTTCCAATGACAGAGTATCACAAAAAAAATTTTCAGGAGCATAAACATGATTTTTCCTATAAAAGCCGTGATATTTGATGCAGACGGCGTCCTTCTGGATTCGCTCTCTGTTTGGAAGGAGCTTGGAAAACGATATATTACAGATCTGGGATATCAGCCGGTTGCGGAAATGGACGAAATCCTTTTTCCTATGAGTATGGAGCAGGGAGCGGACTGGCTGAAAAACAGGTTTACTCTTGCGTATTCCGAAGAAAAGATCGTGATGGATCTGAAATCCCGGATCCGTAAATACTATTTTGAAGAGGTCCCGGCAAAATCAGGTGCCAGAGAACTTCTTCAATGCCTTGCAGAACAGAAAATCCCGGCTGCGGTGGCAACCTCAAGCCCCAGGGAACATATCTGCCGGGCGCTGGAAAGAAACGGACTTCTTTCCTTTTTTGATAAAATCTATACCACCAGTGAGATCGGAGAAAGCAAACATTCTCCGAGGGTCTATCTTACAGCTGCAGAAGCACTGGGAACGGAGCCATCCCGGACGCTGGTTGTGGAGGATTCTCTCTACGCGTTGCAGACTGCCGGAAATGCAGGATTTCTGACTGCCGGTATTTATGACGCATTAGGAGAACCGGATCAGGAACAGCTGAAAAAGGATGCCTATATCTACTGTCGGGATCTGACAGAGTTACAGAACCATATATTCACAGAAAACGGAGGAAACCAAAGATGAAAACAGCATTAACCATCGCAGGCAGCGATTCCAGCGGAGGAGCCGGGATCCAGGCCGATATTAAAACCATGATGGCAAACGGAGTATACGCCATGAGTGCCATCACCGCGCTGACTGCCCAAAACACCACCGGTGTCACAGCCATCCAGAATGCAACCGCAGAGTTCCTGGGTCAGGAGCTGGACTGTATTTTTACGGATATCTTTCCGGATGCAGTAAAGATCGGAATGGTTTCCGAAAGTGATCTGATCCATATGATCGCAGGAAAGCTCCGACAGTATCGGGCAAAAAATATCGTGGTGGACCCGGTTATGGTTGCCACAAGCGGTGCAAGACTGATCAGTGAGGAGGCGGTGGATGTTCTGAAGGAAGAACTGTTTCCTCTTGCAGATCTTCTCACCCCCAATATCCCGGAAACCGAGGTGCTTACCGGACGGAAGATCAAAAGCGCCGATGATATGATCGAAGCTGCAAAACAGGTTTCCAAGCAGTATCACTGTGCAGTTCTCTGCAAGGGCGGACATAAGCTCAATGATGCCAATGATCTTCTCTATGTGAATGGAACATATCAGTGGTTTGAGGGAAAAAGGATCGATAATCCCAATACCCACGGAACAGGATGTACTCTTTCCTCGGCCATCGCATCCAACCTTGCAAAGGGATTTTCCATGGTGGAATCTGTAAACCGTGCCAAGGACTATATTTCCGGAGCCCTTGCTGCCATGCTGGATCTGGGAAAAGGAAGCGGCCCTATGGATCATGGCTTTGCGATAAAGAACAGTTATACAGAGGAGGCATAAGATTATGACAGTTACAGAACGGATCACAGCTCTTCGAAAACAAATGAAGGAAAAGGGAATCGATGCTTATCTGGTTCCGACCGATGATTTTCATGGTTCTGAGTATGTTGGGGATTATTTTAAATGCAGAAAATACATCACCGGATTTACCGGTTCTGCCGGAACTGCCGTGATCATGCAGGACATGGCCGGACTCTGGACAGACGGAAGATATTTTATCCAGGCTGCACAGCAGTTAGAGGGAACTCCGGTTACTCTGTTTAAGATGGGAGAACCGGACGTACCAACGATCCACAAATTCCTGGAAGAAAATCTGAAAGAGGGAATGTGTCTCGGCTTCGATGGCCGTACCGTAAGCGCAGAAGAAGCAGAGACGCTAGAAAAAATCCTTCAGAAAAAACAGGTACATTTTTCTGTAAATGAGGATCTCATCGGAAATATCTGGGATGATCGTCCGGCACTTTCCTGTGAACCGGTAATGGAATTATCCGAAAAATGGGCCGGAAGATCCAGAGCAGACAAGATCCGTGAGATCCGCAGCAAACTGAAAGAGAAGGGCGCAGACCTCTTTATCCTCACTTCCCTTGATGACATTGCATGGCTTTTAAATATCCGCGGAAATGATATCCACTGCTGCCCGGTAGTTCTTTCCTATCTTGTGCTGGATGACAGTGAGCTCCGTCTTTTTGTCAATGAAAAAGCCTTTTCGGATTCTGTTAAGGAAGCACTTTCCAAAGACGGTATTGCCATTTATCCATATGATGATATTTACACCTATGTACAGACGATCCCCGAAGAGAAAAAGGTATTTCTTTCCAGAAGCAATGTAAACAGCCGGCTGGTCAGCAGTATTCCAAAGACGGTAACGATCCTGGACGGTGAAAATCTGACCCTTCTCCCAAAAGCCATCAAAAATGAAACCGAAGTCCAGAATGAAAAGACTGCCCACCTCAAAGATGGCGTTGCAATGGTGAAGTTTATCCACTGGCTGAAGAAGAATGTGGGAATGAAGGAGATCACCGAGCTTTCCGCTGCTGATAAGCTCTATGAATTCCGTTCCGGACAGGAGAATTTTCAGGGAAACAGCTTTGATCCCATCATTGCCTACGGTGCACATGGAGCCATTGTCCATTACAGTGCAACAGAAGAAACCAATATTCCACTGGAGCCAAAAGGGCTGGTTCTGATGGATACAGGCGGACATTATCTGGAGGGCACTACTGATATCACCCGCACCGTTGTACTTGGCCCGGTTACTGAAAAAGAAAAAAAATATTTCACAGCAGTACTCCGTGGACACCTGAACCTGGCAGCAGCAAAATTCCGTTACGGCTGTACCGGCCTGAATCTGGATGCCCTGGCTAGAGGACCTCTCTGGGCTATGGGAGAGGATTACAACCACGGAACCGGCCATGGCGTAGGTTATCTTCTCAATGTACACGAAGGACCGCAGAGCTTCCGCTGGAAAAGCCCTGCCGCGCTTCCGGCTCCTGTTCTGGAAGAAGGGATGATCACCTCCGATGAACCGGGATATTATGCGGAAAATGAATTCGGCATCCGTCACGAAAATCTTGTAGTTTGCAAAAAAGCCGAAAAAACATCCTACGGCCAGTTTATGAAATTTGAGCCACTGACTCTGGTCCCATTTGATCTGGAAGGTGTCGATCCGGAACAGATGGAAGCAGGAGAGCGCAAATTGCTCAATCAGTATCATGCCCTTGTATACGAAAAGATTTCTCCGTATCTGAATGAAGAAGAACAATCCTGGTTAAAAAAAGCCACACAGGAAATATAACCCGGAATTCACCTTAATATTTCCTTCCGACAGATACCATAAGAAACGCAAAACCATTTCAGGGATAAGAATAAATCCAACCAGGGAGGTACTTAGCGCCTATGAAAACAGAAAATAGAATTGATCACTACATCGATCTCCACGCACATCTGGACGGCTGCATTACCACAGAGATAGCCAGAAAACTTGCCTCATTGCAGCAGATCACGCTTCCGGCTGCCACAGATGAAGAGCTTCTTTCTCTCCTTTCTGTGCCGGATACCTGCGAAAATCTCAATGATTTTCTGAAATGCTTTGACCTGCCTCTTTCCCTTCTTCAGACAGAAGAGGCATTGGAAGAGGCTGTTTATCTTATCCTTTCTGAAATGAAAGAAGACGGTGTGATCTACGCAGAACTTCGTTTTGCCCCACAGCTCCATACACAGAAGGAAATGACTCAGGAAACAGCGATCCATGCTGCATTACGTGGTCTGAAAAGAGCTCCCATCCCCGGTAATCTGATCTTATGCTGTATGCGCGGTGATCTTAACCAGAAAGAAAATCTGGAAACTCTGGAGCTGGCAAAAAAATATCTTGTTGAAGATGGCGGCGTGGTTGCTATCGATCTTGCAGGAGCCGAGGCACTCTTTCCAACAGAAAATTACGAGGCGCTTTTTGCAAAAGCAAGAGAATATCAGATTCCATTTACCATCCATGCAGGCGAGGCCGGAAATGCAGAGGATGTAAAAACAGCTGTCCATATGGGGGCAGTCAGGATCGGTCATGGTGTGAGGATCGCGGGAAATAAGGAAGTGATACAGCTTGTAAAGGATAAGGGGGTTTTTCTGGAAATGTGCCCTACAAGCAACCGCCAGACAAAAGCTATGGAAGAAATGTCTGCTTATCCGCTGAAAGCATTTCTCGAAATGGGACTTAAGGTAACCTTAAATACCGATGATCCGGCGATCGAAAGAACAACCCTTTCCCGGGAATTCCGATATATGGAATCTCTGTTAAATCTTACCCAGGAGCAGAAAAGGCTGCTGCTTCTGAATTCTGTGGAGGCAGCCTTTACTTCCAGGAACAGAAAATGGAAACTGAAAGAACAGCTTCTTTTCTGAACTGTGTGAAAACTATCAGGCGAAAGGATAGCCCTGGACATCCGGATAGAAAATTTCTCATTACCCCATCTTGAATCCAAAATCCTTTTATGATAGACTTGAAAAAGTTTCACAATATAAGTATTTACCTGACCATGGTCTTACAGAGCGGAACATGGTCAGACTTAAGATAAAACGGTGTCATGCCGTATAGAATAGGAGATTTTAACAGAATGGCATTAAGTCCGAAGATGTGGTTCCTTATCTTGAAGGCGAACCATTTATTAACACTGTTCCAATAGAAACAGGTTTTACTAATACTGTTATTAAAAATGATGAATCTCTTGTGGTTAGTCTTAATTCTGAAAACCCGGAACTTCATGAGGGAATGATACGATTTGACATTATATTCTATGTCAGGATGAAGGATGGATTATCGCAGATTATTATCAATGTAGAAGCCCAAAAGGACGAACCAAATGGGTATGATATATTGAATCGGGCAATCTTTTATATAAGCCGTATGATTTCCTCACAAAAGGAAAGAGATTTTTCAAATTCAAATTATAATGATATCAAGCGAGTCTATTCCATCTAGGTTTGTATGAATATGCCGGAAAATAGTCTGGAACACATTCACCTGGTGAAAGATAGTATTGTAAATTCCCATGCATGGAAAGGCAAACTGGACTTGGTTAATATCGTAATGATCGGACTTGCCAAAGAACTTCCGAAGCATGAGGAGAAATATGAATTACATAGATTACTGGGAGCATTGTTATCTCAGGATTTAACAGCAAACGAAAAACTGGATATCATTGGAAATGAATATGCAATTCCAATGGAAAAGGATTCTAGAGAGGATGTGAGTATTATGTGTAATTTGAGCCAGAAAATTAAAGAGACTGGAATTGAAACCGGAATTGAGATGGGTAAACGGGAAATGATTATAAAAATGTACAACAAAGGTTATACAGCTGCTCAGATCGCGGATGTAGCTGAAATGGACGAAAAAAAGATAAAAGATATCATAAAAAATGCTGAATTGTTGACAGTATAAAAGATTGAACAGAACTATAAAAGTTCTTCTGGACAGCTACACTATCTGTAAATTATAACATATTATGCATCAGCTGCGATACAGGTATTTCCACAACAGTTACAAAAAGATGGTGAACCGGACTGAATTCACCATCTTTTTTCTTTATCTTCTGTTATTAATAACCTCTCTCGCCATATCTGCAAGTTCTCCGGCAGATAATTTTCCATCTATTTGCAGCAAATCATACTGGATGCCATCCTTATTCCAGTTAACGCTTTGAACCTGACTGACTTCAATCTGAGAAGCACTGCCATCGTAACTAAATACAACTTTTCCACTGGACTGGTCTTTTTTATCTTGTTCTGTCAATTCGTAATCATCTGATACCACTTTATTTATATAATGTACATAATACAAATTTGTTTCATTTACAGTGGCAATAATATCACCTGACGGAGTAAGTTTTGAGTTAAATTTCTGCTGTTCAAACGATACAACATCTCCATTCTTCTGATAATCAAAGGACACAGATTTAAAATTCTCAATTACATTTGCATTGCCATCCTTAAAACTGTTTTTTATAATATTGCCCTCTTTGAAGCAGTACCCGTTCTCAAAGGTATCAATCAATACCGGTCTATACCCAATATCCTTTGTAATCTGTTCTGACGTTGGAAGAGATGTATAATCAGCACGTGATGCAGATGAACCTGTCCACATTGAAATCTTTCCTGTTGCTGCCATAGCAGTAACTCCAATTGTAAGTGTTGCAGCTATCAACAAAGGTAATATTTTCTTTTTTGATCTCATAGTCGTTTGCTTCCTTTCTGTATCTGCGAAGTCAAGTTTTGCATAAACTCTCTGTCTGACATTCTCTGTATCAATATCAAGAGCATTGCAGGAAATATCTACCTGTTTTTGTATTCCCAATTCTTTAAGCAAATTTTTTCTTCTCATAATCTTTCCTCCGCATTCGATAACATTTTTCTGAGTTTTCTTTTTCCTCTTGAAAGTCTGGTCTTAACTGTAGAAATATTAAGTCCCATTGCTTTTGAAATATCCTTGATTTTTTCATCAAATTTATACCGCCTTACAAAAATCTCGCTGTCAGGTTCGCCAAGGCTCATAACTGTTTCCCATACATAATTATTGTGAAAATTCTCTTCCATGAAATTTTTGCCATCTGACAGCTCAATATCTTCAAGAGATGTATGATCCATCTTTCTGTTTATCCGTTTCAGAGCAAAATTCCGGGCAACAGCAGCAAGATATGACCGTAATGTACCTTTCTGCAAATCTATCCTTCCGGTATTCTTCCAAAGTACAACAAACACATCTGCCACAATTTCTTCAATATCCTCTTTCGGCAGTGAATTGCCGGCCATATGATACAAAACAGTACTCAAATACGGTGTATAAATTCGGATTGCTTCATCTATTGAATTTTTTTCTCTGTTCCTGAGACGCTGCAAAAGTTCTTCTTCATCTGTCATATCAATCCTACTTTCTTTTTAATATTTTCAAAAATTAAAAGCTTTTAACCTTTACATTCTTATATATCCTGTCAAAGCGCAAAAAGTTTCAATTTTAGAAAATTATGATATTGATACACCACTTTACAACTTTTTTATAAAAAAATATCGTACAGGATTTCCTGATGTATAATGAATTTGGCATAAAACATTACAAAGGAAAGTGACCCTGTACGGCAAAAACATTATACAGCGAAAAAACACTGATAGGCAGACTTCAGCAATATTTTTTGATCTATTTTGAAACTTTTTCTGTTCCGACAGCAAATACCTTATTTCTGCTGATATTATCTATACTGAGCCGCACACAACGGTTCCAACTATCTGAATGGACACTGCTTTGTGAGAGTCATGCTCTGCGTACCTGTCTGGAATGGGGATAAAGTATCTCATCTTTCCGTTCCTCTTGGTTATCGTATGTGGCAGAAAAAAGAGTCTAAACTGGAACTGGCAGCCTCCATGATCCGGCAGGTTATGCCTGAATTTCACAGCAAAGATCATGTCATCATCCCTTGTGACAGCTGATATACAAAACACAACCTGGTATCCATCGTTGATGAATATCCGAATCCGGATCTGATTGGCAATGCAAGGAGTGCTTCTGTCATGTATGATCTTGCTTATGTCCATCTTTTTGTTTGTAAAATTTCTGAAAATATTCTGGTGAAATGGTAGTATAATACGGAGAATGTAAAAAACGTAAGAGAGTAAAAATGAAACTACCGGATAAATTAGCACCGTTTCTGGAATTATTGCACATATACAGAGAAACTGGGTGAGAAAACAGTAAAAGCATATCGGATTGATCTAAGCAGTGTTTTGTTTTTGTCGCCTGTGAAGAGCAAGACAAAGAGAAGCTTGAGGAATATATTACGGAATTACATAAAAAACACAAACAGAACAGAGATTAAAAAAAGTGGATATTTCGTTGGCAATGGAAGAGGCAACGGAAAAAAATACTTTTATGAGAACCGATTTCCTTTCCGATGCATCTAATTAGTGTAAAAGTAAACATGAGTAGTAATCCAGCTGGACAAAAGGAGAAGACAAAGTTATGACAAAAGATGTATTTATTAAGGAGGT
>OJAG01000118.1_pt1 | contig 65815 bp, 52 predicted proteins | sample 1589021 | NCBI WGS metagenome assembly OJAG01 (sample SAMN03283264) | human gut metagenome | biome: human-associated habitat; material: feces | host: Homo sapiens | place: USA | collected 2013 | reverse complement strand
CTTTTTGTTTCATCTGACGAAAAATTTGACGACGCATCTGTCGCACAATCTTTGTTCGGTGTTGCCTTAAAATTTTTGGAATCTCTGTCACAAATCGATACCGCCAGACGGTTATGGTATGCAGACGGGCGAAAGACCGATGCACAGGAATGACAGCCCGTTTCAGAAAGAGGTGAGCAAATGGCTACGCACAAAGAAAAAGAACAGGAAAAACTCAAGCTGCTCTATGACATCTACGAACAGCCCATGTATCGCATCGCTTACGCAATCCTGCATCACACAGAACAGGCGGAAGATGCTGTATCCGATGCGTTCCTCCGAATCCTAAAGAATCTGAAAAAGATCGGCGACGTTCGCAGCGAAAAAACCAAGCATTACATCATTTCGATCATTCGCAGCACAGCAATCAACCAATACCGGCAGAACCAACGGGATTCCGAACGCTATACCGTCTGGGACGACCGCATTTTGCAGGTCCCCAACCAGAAAGATGACATGGAACAGCTTCTCGCCAACATTGCACAGGAAGAATCCATTGCCGAAATGTTAGAGCCGCTAAACGACCTGGACCGGCAGATCGTCCTGATGCGGTGCGAGGAGGAGTTATCCTTTCGCGAAATTGCCGAGCGGCTCTCTATGAAAGAAGCCGCTGCAAGAAAACGCTTTGAACGTGCCAGAAAGGCAATCCAACAAAAAAAGGGGGAACTTTATGATGAAATCCGAACACAACTCTTTTCCGTATAACGACACCGAATGGAACAACATCGTCAACGACGCATTTACATCAGACGCACAGCCCCACGTTTTTTCGGAACGCTATGCCCGCCGGAAACAGCAGATGCTGCACCAGATGGAGGAAAGTCCTATGAGATCGCATAAATTCCACATGAAAAAGTCCCTGACCGCAGCCGTAGCAGTTGCCGCAGCCATCGTAGTCATCCCTACCGCTGTATATGCATCCACTCAGATCCGCGGCTATTTCCAGAACGGCGGCGGTGAGTATCAGCAGGAAATGGTGATTCCGAAGAACGACAGCGTTTCTGACCAGATCATGGCATTACAGGTCGGCTGGATGCCGGAGGGAATGGCGATCGATCCCAGCTGCGGAAAGTACAGAGACCCCAGCGGACGCGCCATAAGTATGTTCTTCTATAAGATTGACAGTCAGGAAGCTGCTCTGACGCACACCGTCAACTACAGCGTTTCTCAGGAGACACTCACCTGCGGTAGCAATACTGTTCTCTATGCAGTGACTGACACCACGGGACTGTCCGGCAAGGATGTTTTTGACAAGGATGTCTGGGTCGCATTCCCGGATTCCAACTATGCCGTACAGCTCTATGCAACAACCGGCGTGACAAAGGAAGAAATCGAAAAGATCGCAGAAAATCTCAGTCTGACACCTTCTGACAAGGAGACAGCTGAGCTGTGGAGCGGTGAGCCGCAGGAAGAGACTGGCGGAACCGATGAGGTCTACAAGGTCGATGACTATACCATTCAGCAGATCGGTGACACCATTCGTTCGGATTTCTATGATGATGATGACAGATATTCCCGCGTCACTGCCAAGCTGAACAGCGTTTCCCTGCAGGACAACTTTGACGGACTTCCGGCAGTCGATGACATCGGCAATCCGATAGACTACAGCCAGTATCTCAATGCGGACGGCACTGTCAAGGACGATGTACGCACATGGTACTCCCGCGGCGACGGCGTGAACACACTGGATACCAAAATCAAGGAAGAAACCGTTCCCCAGCGTGTCCTTGTGATGCATCTCACTTACACCAATGAGTGCAGCATCACACAGGAGATCTGTGTCTGCCCGAGTCTGCTCCAGAAGAACGGTGACAGACTGGATTACGGCGCGGTTGCCTGCGAGCCGACGGATGAAACCATGTACTGCAATGGCACATTGGACGACTTGAAGTATGGTGAGTTCTTCCTGTTTACCACCGACAGAGAACACAGCAAAAACAACATCACCAATGTTGCTCCGGGCGAAAGCGTTGATGCAACAGTAGCGTTCCTCATGGACGCTGACGAAGTGCAGAATCTGTACGCTGACATTCTGGGCGGCGGCGGAAAAACTGTAATTTCCCTTGGCGATTTACAGTAAGCAGTTCCAGAGTGTGTTTTCATAACCTACTTGTCCATTGACAACTTTCCATTTTCTCTTTTAAGGAATGTGTCCGTGTGAACTTTCTCCACACACGGGATACGTTCCGGAAGCAACGCCCCGCATGCGGTTTCATCCCTTCGCATGCGGGGCGTTTTGGTTTTTATTATTCTATGGCAATACCGCACAATCTTTGTGCGGTATTGCCATATGTTATTCTACCGGATTGATGATTTTTCCGATGCCCTCTACTTCACATTCTACCACGTCGCCGTGCTTCAGATACTTCGGCGGCACGAAGCCCATACCGACACCTGCCGGCGTTCCCATGGAAATGATCGTGCCTGCGGGAATTTTCATGGCGTGGGACAATTCCTCAATGACATAGGGAATGTTGTGGATATACAGTTCCGTGTTGCACTTCTGCCGCAGTTCCCCGTTGACTTTACAGGTGAGATTCAGCTTCGGCGGAAAGTCAAAGCTGTCTGCCGTCACAAGGCAAGGTCCCATCGGTGCAAAGCCGTCCAGACTTTTGCCGCGGAACCACTGCTTATGCCGCATCTGAATGCACCGTGCACTGACATCGTTCATAATGGTGTAGCCGAACACATAGGAAGCCGCGTCCTCCGCCCTGGCACCCTGAATGTCTTTCCGCACGACGAATGCCATTTCCACTTCGTAGTCCAGATCGGTGACAATGTCAAAGTGTCCGTTGATGCTGTCCCCCGGAGCGACCGCCTCGTTGACATGCTTGGCGAAATAGATCGGAAACTTCCGTTCACCGCCGTATTCCTGCCCCATAACGCCTACACTTTCCTTGGCGTGTTCGGAAAAGTTCACGCCCAGACAGATGATGTCCCGTGCCGGTCGGGGAATCGGTGCCAGCAGCTTCACCTGTTCCAGAGGGATTCCCTCTCCGGCTTTTTCCGGCAGCAGAGCCGCCGCCGTGTCCCGCTGAGCATCGGTCATCTGCACTGCCAGTTCTGCCATATCTGTAAAATCCAGCCCCAGCACGCCTGCCGGCACAACCGCATCTTCTGCCGGTGTCAGCACGCCGATCTGTTCTATTCCGTTCTGTAAATAAGTCACAAGTTTCATAAATGTTTCCTCTTTCTCTTTCAGCAGCACCCACAGTGCTGCCTTTACTCTGCTCGCTCCGCAGCGATACGCTTTCCGGTAGGCGTTGCCGCCAGACCGCCTCTTGCCGTTTCCCGCAGATCGGCAGACATGCTGCTGCCCACCTCTGCCATTGCATCAATGACTTCGTCCGGCGGAATCCGGCTGACAATACCTGCCAACGCCATATTGGCACAGGAAATGGCATTCACCACGCCCACCACATTCCGCTTGACGCAGGGCACTTCCACCAGTCCGGCAACCGGATCACACACCAGCCCCAGCAGATTCTTCAGTGCCATGGCACAGGCATTGCCGCAGGCTTCCGGTGAGCCACCCCGCAGGTAGACCAGTGCCGCCGCTGCCATAGCCGAAGCGGCTCCGATCTCTGCCTGACAGCCGGCTTCCGCACCGGAAACCGATGCCCGCTCAGCAATGATATTTCCAAAGCCGCCGGTCACGTAGAGAGCGTGGAGCATCTCCTCCTCCGGTGTATCGGGGTATTCTTTCCGGTAGGGAATCAGCACCGCCGGAATCACCCCGCAGGAGCCGGCAGTAGGTGCTGCCACAATGCGTTTCATACAGGCATTGCACTCGCTGACTTTCAGAGCGGTGGCAATGGCATCGTTGAGGTATGTCCCGCACATCATCTTGCCGGAGGACAGCATCTGAGTATACTTCTCCCCGTCCCCGCCGGAAAGCCCGCTGAGGGAACGCTGAGAACCGTCATAGCCGGCGGCGGAGTCCTGCATCACCTGCCAGAGCATTTGCATTTTCTCCAGCGAAGCCGCCCGCTGTTCCGGCGTATCTTCTTCCAGATCGCTGCAAAGGATTGCTTCCCAAATGGGCATTTTCCGGCTTGCTTCTATCAAAGCCGCAACAGACCGCAGTTCCATATCACACGTCCTCCTCTGCATTATAGCTGGTGATTTTCAGAATGCCGTCCAGTCCGCTGAGCCAGCGAACCATGTCCGGCGGTATCCGGTCGTCACACTCCAGAATCATTACCGCATAGCCGCCCTTGGTGTTGCGGTACAGCTGCATGGCGGCGATATTCACGTTTTTCTGTGCCAGAACTGTGGTCACCTGTGCCACGTGTCCGGGGGTATCGGTGTTGTGTACGATAATGGTATTATATTCACCGGAAAAGTCTGTCCGGATCCCGTCGATCTCGCAAATGCGAATGCGGCCGCCGCCTACGGACGAACCGATCACTTCCAGCTGGCTGCCGTGTTCTCCGACAACTTCGATCTTCACTGTGTTGGGGTGAGCTCCCCGCAGTGTACCCCTGGTGATCTGAAAGGAAAAGCCGGCTTTTTTTGCCGTTTCAAAGCTGGACGGAATCTGCGGGTCATCGGGCTTACAGCCCAGCAGTCCGGCAATCACAGCACGGTCGGTACCATGTCCCGAGCCGGTGTCCGCAAACGAACCATGCAGGAGAATGTTCGCCTGCACCGGTGCTTCTCCCAGCAGCTTTCGCGTGACATAGCCGATTTTCACGGCTCCGGCAGTATGAGAACTGGACGGTCCGATCATCACTGGCCCCAGTACGTCAAATATATGCATCAGCCACACACCTCCTGCAACAGTATACCACAAAAACGGCTCTGCCGTCAATGGACTGCCGGCTTTTCCGACGGATTCCAGTTTATTTGCCGGTTTCGCTTGGGATTCTTTTTTGTTCGGGGGCGTTTTGTATTTTTTGCAGGGCCTGCTTTGGAGCGTGTATGTGGTCAAAATGTGGTCAATAAACAGCTGTAGAAACGCAAAAGGACACCCCAGCCAAAACCAGCCGAGGTGCCCTCTTTTTCTATTTACATGGAAAAACCACGCAGTTTCTTAGAATTTGCCAGCCTTAGCAGCCTCTTCAACAGATACTGCAACAGCAACAGTCGCACCAACCATCGGGTTGTTGCCCATGCCGATCAGACCCATCATTTCTACGTGAGCCGGAACGGAGGAAGAACCTGCGAACTGTGCATCAGAGTGCATACGTCCCATGGTATCGGTCATACCATAGGAAGCCGGACCTGCTGCCATGTTGTCCGGGTGCAGGGTACGGCCTGTACCGCCGCCGGAAGCAACAGAGAAGTACTTCTTGCCCTTTTCGATGCATTCCTTCTTGTAAGTACCAGCTACCGGATGCTGGAAACGTGTCGGGTTGGTGGAGTTACCAGTGATGGAAACGTCTACGCCTTCCTTCCACATGATTGCAACGCCTTCGGTAACGTCATTTGCACCGTAGCAGTTTACCTTTGCACGGGGGCTGTTTGCGTCCTTGGAGTAGCACTTGCGGAATACTTCCTTGACTTCGCCGGTGTAGTAGTCCATTTCGGTTTCTACATAAGTGAAGCCGTTTACACGTGCGATGATCTGTGCAGCGTCCTTGCCCAGACCGTTCAGGATAACACGCAGCGGTTCCTTACGAACCTTGTTTGCCTTTTCAGCAATACCGATCGCACCTTCTGCGGCAGCGAAGGATTCGTGACCTGCCAGAAATGCGAAGCACTTGGTGTCTTCTTCCAGCAGCATCTTGCCCAGATTACCGTGGCCCAGACCAACCTTTCTCTGGTCAGCAACAGAACCCGGAATGCAGAATGCCTGCAGACCTTCACCGATTGCAGCAGCAGCGTCAGCAGCTCTGCGGCAGCCCTTCTTGATCGCAATTGCTGCACCAACGGTATAAGCCCACTTTGCGTTTTCGAAGCAGATCGGCTGAATGCCTTCTACCATCTTATATACGTCCAGACCAGCAGCCTTGGTAACTTCAGCTGCACCTTCGATGGAATCAATGCCATATTCCTTCAGAACAGCCAGAACCTGCTTTTCTCTTCTCTCATATGATTCAAATAATGCCATGGGTTGTTTCCTCCTGTTCCTTATTCTTTTCTCGGGTCAACAAACTTCACTGCATCAGCAACACGGCCATACTGACCCTGTGCCTTTTCGAAAGCAGTGTTTGCATCGTCGCCAGCCTTGATGAAGTCCATCATCTTGCCGAAGTTTACAAACTTGTAGCCGATGATCTCGTCATCTTCGTTAAGTGCAAGACCTGTAACATAGCCGTCTGTCATTTCAAGGTATCTAGGACCCTTTGCAAGTGTACCATACATAGTACCTACCTGTGAACGAAGTCCCTTACCAAGGTCCTCAAGACCAGCGCCTACTACAAGACCGCCCTCAGAGAATGCACTCTGTGAACGACCGTAAACGATCTGGAGGAAAAGCTCTCTCATAGCTGTGTTGATAGCGTCGCAAACGAGGTCTGTGTTAAGAGCCTCGAGAACTGTTCTGCCTGGAAGGATCTCTGATGCCATAGCAGCAGAATGTGTCATACCTGAGCAGCCGATAGTTTCAACGAGACATTCCTGGATAACGCCCTCTTTTACGTTAAGTGTCAGCTTGCAGCAGCCCTGCTGTGGAGCACACCAGCCGATACCGTGTGTAAAGCCTGAGATATCCTTGATTTCCTTAGCTTTTACCCACTTTGCTTCTTCTGGAATTGGAGCTGCACCGTGAGCAACGCCCTGAGCGATAGGGCACATTGTTTCAACTTCGTGAGAATAAACCATTATTTACATAACTCCTCTCAAATGATTTTGGTGTAAATGTTGTATATTACATACACTCATATTATAACGCATATTTCGCCATTTTGCAATAGTATTTTATGATTTTTAATATTTTTTTCTCATTCTGTGGTAATTATAACGCTGCTGAGAGGTGCGAGTCTGAGTGGCAGCTTATAGTTTGTGGTATAAAGACCGCTGTTTATGCAGTTTGATCCACTATAAATATCACGGTCAGAGTTGAGAAGCTCTTTGTAGGCTCCGTTTTGCTCGACCTTCAGGCTATAGTTCTGATAGCTTCCGGAAAAATTGAACACCATATAAAGCGTTTTGCCGGAAGGGTCGCTTCTGCGGTAGGCATAAATGCACTGATTTTTGTTGTCTGCGTCTATCCAGCGGAAAGATGTGGAATTATAGTCGGACTTATACAGTGCAGGCTGTTCAAGATAAAGCTTGTGGAGAGCTTTTACATACTCGTGTAATGAATCGTGTATAGGATATGTGAGCAAATTCCAGCCCAGTTCTTTTTCATCACGCCATTCAAGATATTCGCCAAGCTCGTTGCCCATGAAGTTGAGTTTCTTGCCAGGGTGAGTGAACTGGAAAGTATACAGTGCTCTTATGGTAGCAAACTGCTCCTGCTGACTGCCGAACACCTTATCCACCATGGTTTTCTTGCCGTGAACTACCTCGTCATGGGAGTAAGGAAGAATGAAAAGGTCATTATAGAAATAACTCATGGAGAAGGTCATTTTATTGTGATGATTTCTGCGTTCAAAAGGCGGAGTCTTTATATAATTGATGGTATCGTTCATGAAACCCAGATCCCATTTATAGTCAAAGCCAAGACCGCCGAACTCAACAGGGGCAGTTACCTTTGTGTAGTTTGTGGAATCTTCTGCGAAAAGCATAACGTCAGGGTGCATTTTCTGAATGGCGTAATTAGTGTTCTTCAAGAACCATATACCGCTGTCGTTCACTGCGTCATCAGTGTGGCCGTGACGATAGATAAGGTTTGCAACTGCGTCATATCTCAATCCGTCAACATGATATTTTTCTATCCAGAAATTAACTGAGGATTTTACAAAGCTAAGCACATGAGGCTTTGTGTAGTCAAACAGGGCAGTACCCCACTCGGAGTATCTGTCATACTCGTTGTCGCTTTCAAAGAGGAAGCTTCCGTCATAGATGTGCAGGGCATAGAAATCACGGACAAAATGTACGGGCACAAAGTCCAGAATAATGCCGATATTTTCCGCATGACAAGCGTCTATGAACTTCATAAGCCCTCTAGGGTCGCCGTAACGGCTGGTTGCGGAGAAATATCCCGACACCTGATAGCCCCATGAGCCGTCATAAGGATATTCCGTCAGTGGCAGAAGCTCGATATGGGTATAGCCCATTTCCTTTACATAAGGTATGAGCAGGTCTATCATTTCTTCATAGGTGTAAAAGCGGTCGGTTTCTTCTTTTCCCTCTTTTATGCGCCACGAGCCGAAATGCACCTCATATATGTTCATTGGCTTTTCATAGCATTTGTCACGCTTTGAGAGCCATTCATCATCATTCCAGCTATAGCTGTTGATATCATACACCACAGACGCATTTTTCGGTCTTACCTCGCTGTACACCGCAAAAGGGTCTGAGCGGTAGTGCTTTTCAAGAGTAGGCGTTGTGATAACATACTGATAAATGTCACCCTCTTTTGCAGGGCGTTCAACGCTCCATACCCCATGTTCATCGCATTCCATAGGGATAATATCTCCATTCAGGCAAAGCTCTACCTTCCTTGCATGGGGCGCATAGGTGGAAAATCTTATGCCGTTCTCTATTTTTACTGCCCCCAGGGCTTCATACGCTCTACAGCTTTGACCATTTATAAATTCTGTGATGATATTGTTTTTCATGCCGTTTCCCCCTGTGAAAAATATGATAATGATAAAATATTTATAAAAAGTTATTGAAATTTCATAAAATTATGATATAATGAAAGTTAGCGCAAATTGTCTGCTTTTTTGACATTAATTCAGCTTAGTCTGATTTTTCCTCAAAAAAGACCTTTTGTCGTTATGAATCTGAAAGGAATGTAGTTAAATGTCAAGCTCTGCGATAACCAAAAGTGCTTTGTGTGATTCACTGAAAAAACTCTGCGAGCAAAAACCCTTTGATAAAATATCCATATCTGATATAACAGGTGAGTGCGGTCTTAACCGCCAGTCTTTTTATTACCATTTTCAAGATAAATATGAGCTTTTGAGCTATATTTATCTTCACGAGCTTTTCGCTGATATCACCAAAGGCGTAAACTACGACAACTGGTATGAGCGTCTTGAGGGATTTCTCGTAAATATGCTCAAAGACAAGCGCTTTTACTCAAACACGCTAAAAAGCAACGAAAAGATATTCGAGCATTATCTTTTCAGAAGTATGCACAAGCTGTTCATCAGATTTTTCTATCACGCTGTTGCTATAACCAGAAAGCGTTCCGATAAGGCGAAGTTCTTTGCAGATTTTTATTCTCATGGCTATTGCGGAATAATAATAGATTGGGCAACGGGCGGAATGAGAGAAACTCCACATGACGTAATGCTGAAAATGCGTGAGCTTGCATACGAAAATGTTACCATTGGTGAGGGATTCAGACAGAACCTTTGACAAAAGTCACACAATCACTCTGTTATTTTATCATATTTTATGTAATAAGTGAATAGACAAACCTAAACATACGACAAAAAAAGCGACAGATCCAGATTTCTGTCGCTTTTATTTTTTTCCTACTTTGAAGCTTTTGATTTTCTTCTGTCAATAATAACGAATGCTATGAATATCAGCAAGCCTGCCCCTGAGAGAACTATGCCCTCGTGGAGCAACGGTGCGGTAAAGGTTATCTTTATGCTGTGGCTGCCCTTTGGTATCTTGAAGCCAAGGAATGCAGTGTCGGTCTTTTCACACTGCACCTCTTTGCCGTCGATCTCAGCGGTGAAGCCGTCGGTATACGGAATGGAAATGGTGAAATAGCCGTCATTTTTAACGTCTATAGTGCCGTTTATCACATCTCCGTGAGAGGTCTTCTTGTATATTATGAACGGGTCAACGTCACGCACAAGGCTGTCTTTGTCGATGACATAACAGCGAACGTTGGTTATCTCATACTTGCCGTCAGAGAAATTCACCTTAACGCTGTCTGCACTATAGTCCTGACCTGTGGTTATGACATATTCAAAACGTCTGTTATTATTGTAATACTTCCAATCAGGTGCAGTGAGCTTGTTTTTATTGCCGTTTATGGACACCCAAGCGTCCTTTCTGCCACCCTTTATATCGTTGTTCACATTGAAAGATACAAACATTATCTCATTATTCGTGAGCGTTTCGGGAAGCGTTATCTCCTGAGTGAAAGGCTTTTTAGCGTCAATGGTGTATTTTCCCCATTCGCGCTTTATCTGGTCGCACTCTGTAAAGTTGATGGAGCGTACCTTTTTGATATCAGATGAAAATGACTTTTCCGTCTTATCCTCAACTATTATATTATTGAAAAGAGCTTCCACTGAGTAAGGATAATTCAGGGAATTATATTCTTTTCTGCCGATAAGAGCATTGGTAGCATATCCGAAAGGCAGAACGTCATTGTTTTCATAAAGTGAAAGGCTTCCGCTCTCTTTTATCTTCTTGTAGCCTGACACTGCCTTTACCGGGTCGTCAGTGATAAGATATCTGTTTGAAAAATACATATCAGCAATAAGGCTTCGTGTCTGAGTGGTCAGGGAAGTGTTGCGGTATGAATTTTCGTTGTATATCTCGCTGTAATAAAATTTGTTGTAATCTTTATTGTGCAGTGAGGAATATATTGACATGGTGTAATAATCTGCATTATATATCATGTTCACTGTGTTCACTTCGTCAACGCAGTTTGAAGTCCTCGATATCTCCTCTTGCGAGCCGACATAATCTGCAAGTGTATTCATATCACTGCTGTTATCATATTCAAGCTCTCTTAAAGGCACAAGCTCGTCTGCAAAGTTTGCATATACTGTGGATACCACGAGGCAAAGGGACATTCCTATATTAAGTATGAACTCTTTTTTGCAACGTCTGTATACAAACAGGCTCGACATAAGCACAACAAAGTCAAGGATAATATAAAACTCCACTTTTTTGGTGGTCTTGAACCAGAAAACTCCTGCCAATGCAACTAAAAGGGTTATCACTGCAAGTGGTTTAAGCTTTAGCTTTCCTCTTATTATATCAAAATAGGTGTGTCCGAAAAGGAGCATACCAAGAGGAAGGAAAGGTATAAGAACTTTCGGGTCAACATACAGTGTGCCGTTTAACATATAGACTATTATAGGGCAGGTGGCTATTACCATCATAACGATTCCGAGAAATCTTCTATAGCGTTGTTTTGAGAACACCGCCGATATTATGCTAAGCACTGTGAAAAGGCAAAGTCCCATTGAATAGTGATAATAGAGCAGGAATTTCAAGTTTACACCTGGTATGAACGACTTGAGATCAACATGGCTGTTGCCTGCCTCTCTGCCTGAGAGCATACAGTGCAGTGTCGGCAGGATAAGCACACACGCCATTATCACTGCCAGAATAAGCCTGAAAGCGAATGCTGTTCCGTCTTTGCAGAACTTCTTGAAAGTTGGCTTTTCATTTATTTTCAGCCAGCGGTAAACGCCATACACTGCCATTGCCGCAAGACCCGACACTGCAAAGAAATAGCTTGTCATGAGCATCAAAAATGCCCAAAGCGTCACCATGTATTTTCTCTTGCCCTCAAAATAATCCTCGATAGCCATAAAACCTAAAAGCAGGAACGGCATATAATTCACGAACATTATGTGCCTGTGACTGTGGAAGATAAGGGGCGCTGAAAAGAGAAACACAAAGCTCAGTGCAAACGCTGTGTTGTCTGTGAATTTCTGCCGCATCCATATATAGAATATCCACAGGCTTGCTATAATGCCTATTATGGATACTATCTGTATATAGGTGGACATTTTCACAAAGGGCAGAAGGTAAGAAAAAAGTATTATAGGCGAATAAAGCCCATAATATGACAGATTATAGATGTTCTCACCACAACCTATGTTCGGGGCAAAGGAGGGAAAAAAGTCCCCTGTTTTGTAAAAGAGCTTTCTGAAATAATCAGGGATAGCATAGTGCTGTCCGCCCCAATCAAGCTCAGAGCCATAGGCGTATTTAAACCTTGTGAGCGCAAGGACAAACAGAAGATATATCCCCGTAAGCACACAAAGATGTATTATATTTTTCTTACTGAGCTTCATTCACAGCCACTCCCAGCGCAGTTGCAGTTTGTTTTTTCATTTCAGGGTGTTCGCTGTAGCGTTTATACAGCGTCCAATCCTCATAATAAGCCATATGCCACAGCTTGTCTACAGTTTTCTCCTGAGAGGTATACATATCCGCAAGCTTTTTCTTGAACTCGTATCTCTCTTTTGATATCTTTGGCAAAGTGTTGCCCACCACCTTCAGACGGCTAGCCTTGTAATACTTGCCAAAGCAGTAAAGGTCGCACTGGATATCGTTCTTATCGTATATCTCAGTGACGTAATTATGCACGTTTACATGGTGGATATGACCATATTCGCCTTTTTGATTATGCACAGCTATAAGCTTCCAATCCTTGCAGGTCATTATCTTTTCAAGGTCAGATTCGATACCGTCCTTAACAAGCGCCCAATCGTCACGCTTACCCCTGACTTTATCAGGATATTCAAGCATTATACACTCGTTGCCCGAGGCAGTCACCACGTCCTTGAACTCCTGAGAACGCACCTTATTTCTTCCGTTTGTTACGCACACAACAAGATAGCCTTTATCATAAAGATGTCCTCCGCCCCAAAGCACTTCGTCATCAGGGTGAGCCACTATCATAAGCTTATCAGCCTTTGATGACGAAGCCAACTGTAACTGTATGGCGGATATGGGCGTAACGTCATAAGCCTGATTGATCGTATCTCTTATATGCCTTTTGTAGCCTAAAAACAACAGTGTGCCTATAAAAATGACTATTGCCAGAATTATTGCTGTTTCCTTTATATGTCGTCTTGTAAATCTGAGCATAAAAAAGCCCGCACCCTTGCAGGATCTCTCCTGCGAGATACGGGCGTTCACCTCTTTCTTTATTACTTGTTGTTCACATAGTCTATAAATCTTTCAAATGCAGCCTTTCCGTCTTTGTTTCTCTTATAAACGCCTGCATGTTCAAGCACCTTTGCGAACACGATGCCTATTTCTTTCTGCAAGACCTCGTGAACGTTCTCGGCTGTTATATTGTTTTTCTTTGATATCTCCTCAGCCCAGTCAGCGTGTTTTTCTATCAGCTTGTCACGGCGTACACCCTCTGTTCCCTCTGTGACCAGAACCTGAGCAAGCTTCTCCATTTCGCCTTTAAGTCTTGACGGAAGCACTGCAAGACCCATTACTTCGATAAGACCGATATTTTCTTTCTTTATATGATGAAGCTCCTGATGTGGGTGATAAACGCCAAGAGGATATTCCTCGGTGGTGATATTGTTTCTAAGCACAAGGTCAAGCTCATATCTGCCGTTTCTCATTCTTGCGATAGGTGTGATAGTGTTGTGCGGCTCGCCTTCCGTTTCAGCGTAAATGAACGCTTCTTCGTCGGTGTAGCCTCTCCAAGCTTTGAGTATCTTGTCAGCAAGGTCAACGAGAGCGTTTTTGTCCTCACTGTTTATTCTGATAACGGACATAGGCCATTTAACGATACCTGCGTCAACGTTCTCAAAGCCCTTGAAAACTATCTTTTCTTCAACAGGGGCTTTCGCCATTGCAAAAGTATAATGACCGCCCTGAAAATGTTCGTGCGAAAGGATAGATCCGCCAACGATAGGCAGGTCAGCGTTTGAACCTATGAAATAGTGCGGAAACTGTCTGACAAAGTCAAAAAGCTTCTCAAATGCCGAACGGTCTATTACCATAGGCGTATGCTTCTTATTGAAAAGGATACAATGCTCGTTGTAATAAACATATGGGGAATACTGAAGTCCCCAGTCTGTGCCGTTTATTTTAAGGGATATAACACGGTGGTTCTGTCTTGCAGGGGAGTTCACTCGTCCTGCATATCCCACGTTCTCATAGCACAGCAGGCACTTAGGATATCCCGACTGCTTTGCAAGCTTTGCCGCCGCAATGGCTTTCGGGTCTTTTTCAGGCTTGGAAAGATTGATAGTTATATCAAGGTCGCCGTACTCTGTTGGAGCTATCCAGCGCATATCTTTCTTTACTCTGTATCTTCTTATGTAGTCCGTGTCCTGTGAAAGCTTGTAGAAATAGTCAGTTGCGACCTTTGCAGACTGGTGGTTGTAAAGTCCCCAGAACTTTGTGTCTACCTCTGACGGTCTTGGAGTAAGAAGCCCCATGAGTTTTGTGTCGAAAAGATCTCTGTATACAATAGAATTTTCTGTAAGGCCCTTTTCCACAGCGTAATCGAGAAGCTCTTTGAGAGTGCTTTCAAGATCAACGTCAGAAAACTCCTCCGCTGGTTCGTCATATTCCTCAAGGTCAAGGGCTTCAAGAAGCCTGTTTGTAGTATAAACTCTGTCGCTCTCCTCAATAAGTCCGCTTTCCAGACCATATGTTACAAGCTTTTTAATGCTTTCAAATATCATGTTATAGATCCCCTTTTGTACAAAAGTATGAGTGGTAACCCCCTCAGCCAGCATCTATTATTATAGACCATTGCTTATTCTTTGTCAACCGACAGACAGGCTAATTAAGATACTTTTAAGCATTTGAAAAGCGTAATAAGAATATTTTAAGATTATTTTGCAGGGGACGCCTGCCCCTACATTTAATGTTAAGAAAAACGATTCAGTGCCGAATATTAACAAATTGTTAAATCGGCAATTGTCCTATTGACAAAAGCGGGAAGTATGGGTATAATAAAAACAATATGACAAAGGCGTTGACAGGAACAAAAGCAAAGTTCTGACATTACAGAGAGCCGTCGGTGGGTGCAAGACGGTATGCGGAATTTGTGATAACTCGTCCCCGAGCCTGAACGGTGAAATCTTATTAGCCGCTCACGGGTTCTCCCGTTATAGAGATACGCATTGATAGATGCGGCTGAGATATGCGGTGTGAGCCGTATATGAATGAGAGTGGTAACACGGCAAAGCTCGTCTCTCCTTTTTGGTAGGAGTGGCGATTTTTTTATGCCCTTTTCCACATCACTATCAAAATAATTATCGGCTTTATATTTATAAGGAGGATCTGACATGAAAAACGTAGAAAAGTATGAGAGAGGCTATTATATGCCTCCTGTAAGGTGCATGAAGTGGGCTGAAAAAGAGTATGTTGACCACGCTCCTGCATGGTGTTCTGTTGACCTGAGAGACGGAAATCAGGCTCTTATAATTCCTATGAGCCTTGAAGAAAAGCTGGAGTTTTTCACAAAGCTCGTTGAGATAGGTTTCAAGGAGATAGAGATAGGTTTCCCTGCCGCCTCTGAAACAGAGTATGAGTTCTGCCGCACACTTATTGAGAAAAATATGATACCTGATGATGTTACTATCCAGGTGCTTACACAGTCAAGAGAGCATATCATAAAGAAAACATTTGAAGCTATCGACGGCGCAAAGAACGCTGTTGTCCACCTTTATAACTCAACATCTGTTGCACAGAGAGAGCAGGTTTTCCGAAAGTCTAAGGAAGAGATAATCAAGATAGCTACAGACGGTGCAAAGCTCTGTAACGAGTATAAGAAGCACGCAAAGGGCAATATCGTATTCGAGTATTCTCCTGAGAGCTTCACAGGCACAGAGCCTGAGTTTGCAAGAGATATCTGCAACGCTGTTATCGACATCTGGCAGCCTACACCTGATAACAAGGTCATCATCAACCTGCCTGTAACAGTTGAAATGTCAATGCCTCATGTTTATGCTCAGCAGGTAGAGTATATGTGCGACACTCTTCACAACAGAGAGAACGTTATAGTTTCACTTCACCCACATAATGACAGAGGCTGTGCAGTGGCAGACTGCGAAATGGGTCTGCTTGCAGGTGCTGACAGAATAGAGGGTACTTGTTTCGGCAATGGTGAGAGAACAGGCAATGCCGATATCGTTACTATCGCACTTAATATGTACACTCACGGAGTTGACCCTAAGCTGGACTTCTCAGATATGCCTGCACTGGTAGAGCTTTACGAGAGGGTTACAAGAATGAAGGTTTATGACAGAAGCCCATACTCAGGCGCACTTGTATTCGCTGCATTCTCAGGCTCACATCAGGACGCTATCGCAAAGGGCATGAACTGGAGAAAAGAAAAGAGCTGTGACAAGTGGACAGTTCCTTATCTTCCTATCGATCCGCATGACGTTGGCAGAGAGTATGACGGTGACGTTATCAGAATAAACTCGCAATCAGGCAAGGGAGGAATAGGCTTTATTCTTCAGAACCAGTTCGGCTACGATCTGCCAAAGAAGATGAGAGAGGACTTCGGCTACAAGGTAAAGGCTGTTTCAGACCACAAGCACAAGGAGCTTATGCCTGATGAGGTCTACAAGATATTCAAGGACGAGTACCTCAACAAGTGCGCACCTGTTGACATTCCTGAAGCACACTATGTTCAGAAGCAGAACGGCACTATCTGCGCCGCTATCACAGCTTCAGTAAACGGTGTAACAGACGATCATACAGCAGAGGGCAACGGACGTCTTGACGCTGTGGCAAATGCTATCAAGCAGGCTTTGAACTTTGATTTTACCGTGGAAACATACACAGAACACGCTCTTGAAAGAAAGTCAACATCTGAGGCTGTTTCGTATGTTGGAATTTCCTGCGGTGATAAGATGTATTGGGGCGTCGGCAGACACTCAGATATCATCGTATCTTCTATCAAGGGACTTGTTTCAGCTATCAACAACGCTTTTGCAGATAAGAAGTAATGAATAAAAATTTAAGGGACAGGCGAAAGTCTGTCCCTTTTTTTGTACAAAAAATGCAGCCATATAGAATATGACCGCATTGTATATCATTTCTTTTTTCTTCTGAAAAGCCTTTTGAGCCAGCCTAAAAAGCCCTTTTTCTCCTTTTCAGGCTCGACAGCCTTTGAATCATTAACAGGAGCAGGCTTTGGTGCATTGGCGTATGCTTCAGCGTAAAATCTGCTTTGTGCGTCAATGGCGATATCTCCACGCTCTGCACGGACATATTTTCCGTCAGACTGCATTATCCTTGCTTTTACGTTGTCCTGCATCTGGGTGTCAAAAATATCGAGGACACGTTTTTTTACTTCTTCACTGAGGATAGGTGCGGCGACCTCAACTCGCCTTGTGGTGTTTCTTGTCATATAGTCTGCACTGGATATGTATACCTTTTTGCGAACACCTGTGCCGAAAATATATATCCTTGCGTGTTCAAGATATCTGCCCACTATTGAGCGTATCTGCACATTGTCAGTAACGCCCTCCACGCCTGCCACAAGGCAGGATATACCTCTTATAACAAGCTCTACCTTCACGCCTGCCTGAGAACATTCTATTATCTTGTCCATAAGCACCTTATCAGTAAGAGAATTGAGCTTTGCGGCAACATATCCCTCACCGCCTGCTCTTGCAATGCTTATCTCATTATCCATAAGCTCCACTACCTTATTTTGCAGGCAGTGTGGAGCGACCATGAGCGCCTTTGAGCTTTCCACAAGCTCGCCCATTGACAGCGTTCTGAACACCTCGCAAGCATCCTGAGCAATGTCATTGTTTGATGTCATAAGGCAAAGGTCGGTATAAAGCCCTGCGGTCTTTTCGTTGTAGTTTCCTGTACCCACCTGAACAGTGTACTTAACGCTGTCGCCAACTTTTCTTGTAATAAGACAAAGCTTTGAATGGACTTTAAGTCCCTGCGGACCATACATTACATGACAGCCTGACTCCTCGAGAAGCTTTGACCACCCTATATTGTTTTCCTCGTCAAAACGTGCCCTCAGTTCCACAAGCACAAGCACGTCCTTGCCGTTTTCTGCGGCGTTGCACAAGGCTTTTATTACCTTTGAATTCTTCGCCACACGATACAAAGTCATTTTGACAGACGTAACGCTATCGTCCTTTGCCGCCTCGTCAAGAAGCCTGATAAAAGGCTTTATGGACTCATAAGGATAGTGCAGAAAAAGATCCTTTTCGTCTATCTGCTCTATCATTGACCTTGACGGGTCTATCATCGCAGATGGCTGCGGCTCCTGCTTCGGAAAAAAAAGCTCTTTTCTGTCTGCCACCTTGTCAAACACAGCGAACACATAGGACATATCAAGGGGAGTTTTCTCCACAAAGACTTGCTTTTCTGAAAGCTCCAACCTTGAAAGCAGTTCGTTCAGCACAGTGTCGGATATTTGCTTTGAAAGCTGTAATCTCACAGGGCAAAGGCGTTTACGCTTGTTGATAAGCTCAGACATATTTTGTCTGAAATCAAGTTCAGAGTCAAAGCCCTCGTCAACGTCGATGTCGGCGTTTCGTGTCACTCTCATAAGAGCCTTTTCTTCTATTTTATAGCCCTCAAATGCCTTGTCGGCATAATGGAGAATAAGCTCCTCTACAAGGATATAGCTTATGCACTCATCGTCATCAGGAAGAAAGATCACACGCTGGAATTTCTCGTTACAGCTAACTATACCCACTGTGACGGCAGATTTTGAAGCGAGTTTTGCGACCGCATAAATACTTTGATTTGCAAGAAACGGGAAAGGGTGTCTTTTATCAATGATAAACGCATTAAGAAACGGCTTGACCTCATAGGCATAATAAGCTTCAAGAAATTTTTTATCCTGTTCAGTGAGAGCCTTTATGTTTTTATGTACTATATTTTTAAGCTCCAGTTCCTCGCAGATAGCTTTGTATGTCTTATCTTTTATTGGTATAAGCTCATGAACACGCTTAAATATTGCAGAAAGCTGTTCAGATGGACGCATTTTGGACTTGTTGTCTTTATGATCGTCGTCCACAAGCGAGGAATCATAGAGCGAGCCCACACGCACCCTAAAAAACTCGTCAAGATTGCTTGCAAATATCGACTGAAAAAGCAATCTTTCAAGAAGCGGTGTAGCACTGTCCTGAGCTTCTTCAAGAACTCTCTCGTTAAATTTAAGCCATGATAACTCTCTGTTATCGTAGACCTTGTTATTCATATTCTTATTTCTCCTAACTCCTATCGTAAGAAAGGCATCTTATATCATACTGTATTATTATACCGCCAAACGAATATGATGTCAATGCAGGTGCCGTAAAAAGCTTGTAAAATCGCCATAAAACAAAAAAACTCCCGCCCGAAGGCAGGAGCAGATCGTCTTGAAGATCAGATCCCGATATATTCCTTGGCGGTCTGGCATATATTTGCACAGTTATTCGCAAGGACGCTGTTGTCTTGTGGCAGATTCGGCAACATGATAAGCCAAAAAAGAATGAACACCATTATAAGCATAAGCGTAGCACCAGTCACAAGTATCAAAGCGGCTGAACGCTTTGATTTCAGTGTTGTATGTACATCGCTGCACACTTTTTCGGCGGGCTGTGCATTTTCTTTTTCCTCGTTAGAAATACGTTTTTCTTGCTCTTTTTTACACTCAGTACACAACATATACTTTAAACCTCCACAATCTATTTTTACTTCATTAACTATTATACCACATTCTTACCGTCTTGTGTTAAGCTGGCAGCTATAATTTACAGAAATTTCGACTAAACTTTTTGTTAATATGTAAATAGATAAAGCTATATTCCAAAAATATACCTTTGCAAGCTTGAAAAAGCCGTGCGATCATGATATAATAAATAAAAAAACACAGGGGATATTATATGCTCAAAAATAAAAAATTACTTTTTATATATGTATGTGTATTTGCATACATATTGTTCTTAACTGCAAACTGCGGATTTATTACAGACGACTACCACTTTCTTTTCGTTTGGAAAGATTTTGAACCACAGATAAATGATAAACCTATTAATGGTCTTAGTGACATACTGCTGTCCATGAAAAATTACTACAACTATAGCGGCGGCAGAATAATCGCACACTTTGTGGCTTTTGTTTTCATAAATATAAACAAATGGTTCTTTAATATTATTAATTCCATAGTTTTCGTTTGTCTTGGCATTCTTATAAGAAAGCTGGTCTATGACCATCAAAAAGGAATAACACTGGCACAGGTCATCATATATTTTTCCATGCTTTTATTTCTGCCATCATTTGGTGACACAGTTCTGTGGATATCAGGATCCGTAAACTATCTGTGGACATCTGTGTTGCTGCTGTATACCGTATACTTTTGTAAAAAGCATCTTGATGACAGCAATAGGATATATTATATTGCTATGCCCATTCTGTTTTTCATAAGCTCAGCAACAAATGAAACAACTGGCGGGATACTGCTGGTATGGCTATCGATACACCTTATCACCATAAGACATAAGCCTGATCTGAAGATAGTATTGAGCTGCATTACTTCTGTCTTAGGTATCATGCTTGTGATCTTAGCACCTGGTAATCACAACAGGGCAGCTTTAGTAGAACAAGCAGATGTCTATAATATCAAATCATTTTTGACATTGTTAAAGAATTATTTGGGCTGGTTTTTAAATGACTACAAGATCATAATTGTAGCTTTTATGATCTCTGTAATAATACTCTATACCTGTAATAAGAAAAATACTATTATAACGTCCCTGCCATATTGTTTTGCAGGACTTGCAGGGCTGTCTGCATTGACCTTGACAGGTTTCTTTTCCATGCGTCCGACCTTCTTTGCAGTTCTTTTTATACTTGTTGGAACTCTAAAAACAGCTTTTGATATAGGTTCAATAAAACAGGAGAAACTATCCAACCGAACTATCCAAAGATTGATCATTATATTTATCTGTGCATTCGTTGTAGTAATTATATACAATTTTTCATATGCCTTACTATATCTATTAGGCACAGCACAAGTCATATACACCTATATCCCAATATTACTTTGTGCCACTTGCTTTATACTCCCACACATCAAATTTAGAGATCAAGACATTATCCCACATTATAAAGCTGATTCACTAAAAGAAAAATTACAAAAGTTATTTAAAGCAAAAAGCAAAATAATGTGCACATCTATGATAATTATAATTTCGTCATTACTGGTTTATAATGCTTATGATTATTACATCACAATGTCTGACGGCAAAGACTTTTTGTATGAACGATATGAAAACTATATAAACAATGGAGATCAGAATGTTGAGGATACGATGCCATATGACAATAGATATGTCCCTAACGAAATGTTTGTAAGCGGTGATTACTGCTGTAAATGGATAACTGAATGTTACAAGTATAATATTCAGAAACACGAATTATATGGGTATTATAGCATTATCAAAAACGATCAAGCTTCTGCCCTGCGTCAAAACCCCTAAAAGAATGACTTAACAAAATCAAATATTGATATATTTCTGCTATTGACAAATGATAAGCGTATGTTATAATTACTGTGTGTGGAAAAATCAACGAAAATATGTTGTAATTAGCTTTATGTGGAGGAAGTAAAAATGGTAGACAATGTACGTCGTGAATGTATCATGTCAATGTATGAGATATACCCTCTCAGCAGAAAATTGGTATTTGATACGTTTGATAAGAAAAAGTATGATATAACAAGAACTCAGCAGATAATAATGCTGTCACTATGTATTGAGGGAACGCTCACAATGTCACAGCTTGCAAGCAAGATAAACACTTCTAATGAGCAGGCAACAAGGGCTGTGGCACAGCTTGTTGACAAGGGCTTTGTTATCAGAATGCAAAACCCCGATAACCGCAGAGTTATCAACATCAGGCTCACTGACGAAGCTATGCGCTTTATGGAAAAGATGAAAAACGAGATACTTGATGATATACTTGGTAAATTTTCCAGTGTCTCAGATAGTGATATGAAAAAAATGAAGGACGCACTTGTATTTATAAATAGTATACTTAAAAAGGTGCTTAAATAGGAGGCTGTTATGACAAAGGCGAAGAAAATAGTCAGCCGTTGCGAAAGCTGTGTGAATTACGTTTTTGATGAGGATTGTGAATGTTACTGCTGCATGGTCGATCTTGACGAGGACGAAGCATACAGATCAATGAGCGACAGCGAATATAGCTGCCCTTATTACAGGCTTGATGATGAATATGCTGTTGTGAGAAAGCAAAATTGATGATAGATCGGTGAATCCATGAAATTTGCCGATTTTTTCTTGCTTTGTTGAACGCGTAAAGTTCGAAAGCTTGTCAATATAGATGTGTAAAGTTTGTTTGCTTTGCAGTGAACATTTGTCGCTAAACAAGGACCAATCTGGGGTTGAATTAATATTTGGCTAATGATAGAAAGTTATTTATCAAAGTTTACAAAATATTAATAAATACAGTATTAGTATACAATGTTAAAATATTGACTATGCAGGTTGCTATAATCAAAACAGGAAAGATTTTTTGGGGGAAAGTTGCAATTAGCGTAAAAACGCAGGTTTCATATTGTTTCATGTTCAAGGCTAATAAATATGCCGTTTTATCATCTGCCGGCACTGTGAAAATGATAAATCAATATTGTGCGAACTATCAGTATATTTATATGTAATAAAATACAAATATGATATATTGTGGGATTGACAAATGGAAAATCAAGTGATATAATACTTGTAATTATATAGGCATATTGCGTCGGAGGTGAGGCTTTTGAAGGATAAGGCGCTTGAAAAATTGTCGAAAAATGAGTTGCTCGAGTTAATGCTTTATCTGCGAAAAGAATATGATAAGCTTAACGCAGAGAATGAAAAGCTTCTTCAAAAGCTCGAAGATAAAAAAAGTATCACTGACCGACTTGACAGGCTGGAGCGGCAGGTAGCTGCACTGACAGGTCACAAGCTGGTTGTTGAGCAGCCGGTAGTGGAGGAAGATCATGGCAGCAGATAGCAAGAACGAGGTGTTAAAAAAACCTGAGCTTCCTGATGTCCAGACACTTGAGCGGGTGGTAAAAAAGCATCATGAAAGGCGGGAATATCTGAGGATACTCCGCAGCACCGTGGCGTCGCTTCTTGTTGTGGCAGCGGCAGCAGTGATCATATCAATGTTATTTTTGCCTGTTTTGAGAGTAACGGGTACAAGTATGACGCCGACTTTGCATGACGACGAGCTGGTGGTGTGCAGAAAGCGTGGAAGCTTTCAGAAGGGCGATATAGTTGCGTTTTATTATAATAATAAGATACTGTTGAAACGTGTTATCGCTACAGCAGGAGATGTGGTGGATATTAAGGAGGACGGTACTGTTATCGTCAACGGAAAAACCTTGAATGAGCCGTATGTTGATGGCAAAGCTCTGGGAGAATGTGATATCGAGCTGCCTTATCAGGTGCCTGACGAGAGAATATTCGTTATGGGCGACCACAGATCTACGTCTGTTGACAGCCGTACAAAGAGGATAGGCTGTATTGCTGAGGAAGCAGTGCTTGGAAAGGTCTCACTGAGGATATATCCTTTTAAAAGGATAGGCACAGTGGACTAGCGTTTATTATAAATAGTGTATAATTTCGGAGGGAGTGATCCGTTTTGCAGAATTTTAACGGTAAAGTTCGGCAATATCTAAAAGAAAATGAAAGGAAAAAACGCAGCCGTTTGTTCGGTGTGGTGCTGTCTGTAGTTATGACAGTGTCAGTGCTGGCAAGTCTTGTTATGCCTGCAATAAGTGCCACTGAGGGTACTTCCGTGGCAGGTGGAGATGTTTCCTATAACGGCGGAAGCTATTCTTATAAGGATGCGAATAGCGTCACGATAAAATCCTATGATGCGGTCGGTTCAGGAAAAGACCAATCTAAAAAGATCGAATTCAATGTGGAATTTGATTTTGACAAGGGCGAAATGACCAATAGGTATATTTATTTCCCTATCGACGATAATGTTAGCCTGCCCGAGGGCGGTATACCGTCAGACGGAACCTGGGGCGATGTCGAGGATACTCACTTCGATGAAGGACATGGAATTTCAGGTAAGTACAGAGTCGACGAGATAGATGGAAAGAAGTATCTTTTTATTGAGTTTGACGAGCGATATCAACATAAAAATGAGAAGGACGCTATAAGCGGTAAGGCAAGCTTTGAGGGTAATGTAAAGCGTAAGGATACAGATACAGGTGATAAGACCACTGTTGAGATAGGCGGTCAGACGGTTGAAATAGACGGTTTTACTCCGCTCACTATGTCTGCCATAAAGGACGCAAGCGAAACTGCTGACGGAGTTAGGTGGACTATCACAGTGGACAATCCTGCAAAGAAGCCTCTTGACAGGATCGAGGACGAGCTTTTTAAGAATGCTGTTGACGGAAGCTTCACTGTTTCACCTGAGGGTGCAGGAAGCTATGACGCGTCAAGCGGAAAGTTTGTTTTCAGCGATGGATTCAGCGAAGAAAATGTTACCATAAGCTACACGACCCCATATCCTACAAGCGACCCGAATTTCGTTATGTCAGGTAAGGTGGAAAACAAATCCACCACATATGATAAGGACGGAAATAGAGTAAAAGCAGATAAAACTATTTATTCTGATTCAAAGAAGGATAAGATCTCAAAAACAGGCAAGAATGTTGACTACGACAATAACGAAGTCACATGGGAAATTGTTGTAAGCAACCCTAGCGGTGCAGACCTCAAGGGCTATCACCTTTATGATGAAGCATTCCCTGATGCAAAGCAAGGAAGCTTTGCACTTAAAGCTGATGATGGTTCAGATGTAAAGTACACACTTAATGGAAACACGCTTACGTTTGACGATAAAACAACAGCGTCAAAAATTACTATCGAGTATGTGACAGCTATCGATCCTGACAAGGCGGAAACTACAAATACAGTTAAAATGCAAAGACCTGATAAAAGCCAACCATGGTCTGATATCACATCAAGTGAAACTGTTTATAATAGGTATCAGATATCAAAAAGTGGTTGGATAGATAATAACACGTTAGGTATACTCAAATGGGAAGTAACTGTTAAATGTAATGACAAAAATTCTACCCTTAAAGGCAAGACAATAACTGATAATATGCTTAAAGCAGGACAGATTGTCAGCATAAAGGTTGGAAATGATACCTTTGATGCAACAGTTGCAAGTGACGGTGAGCTTGTTTTGCCTGACAGAATAGGTGACAATAACGAGGTAGTTATTTCCTATGAAACAAAGGTTGCTGACTATGATCTTGGCGACCCTGACAGCAATGGAAATTATGCAGTGAAAAATACTGCAGGTATTGACGGATTCCATTCTGACAAGACAGTTTATTATAAGCCTGTAAACGAGAAGTCAAAAACAGTTCTTGACATTTCTCAGGACGGAAGCAGTGTTACATATAAGTGGCAGGTAGAGGTCAAGCAGACAAACGGTTCCTTTAGGGGCAAGACTATAAGCGATATAATGAACGCTACGTCAAATGATGGTAAGTCAATAAAGAGCGTTCTTGACACTGATTCCATTATCATGTATGTTCAGAGAAATGGAACAGGAAGCTATGAACCGCTTGACAGTTCAAATTACACTGTAGTATCTAATGCCGACAACACTTCGTTTGAGATAAAGTTCAATGATAGTGAAGAATTTGACAATATAAACCTTGTGCAGATACAGTATAGCAGTACCGTAGATGTAACAGGTCTTGACGAGGGTACTATTATAAATGTAAATAACAAGGCTACTTATAAAGGTGAAATATTCGAGCCTAGTGCAGATAAGACTAAGTTTACTATAGGCGACAGCTCCAAAGCGCCTTATGAAAAGTATGACGCTGCAAGCAGCACAGCAGGCGACACAGTGCATGATCTTAGCAGCCTGCCTGTTGTTACTGTAAATGGTGTTGAGTATTACAGGTTTGATTGGCGGCTTGATGTCAATAAGGACGGCACTTATGAGTATGAGGAAGATGTCGAGATCGTGGATACTTTGCCATCTGGCATGATCTTATATGAGAATAATGATTATCTGAAATATTCAACTGGCGGCAGTTCTTCAACCAATCAGCTTACGACGACTCCTTGGTATCAGTTTAGATATTCCTATGATAAGGGTACAAATAAGATAAACCTAGTAAAAACCGGATATAGCACTACGTATTGGACGTTCTATTACAGCACTCTTGTAAAGGTTGATGATGTTAAGAATGGTGTTTACAAGAATGGTACTGCAGCGTTCAAAAACACAGTCCAGGATAAAGCTGGAAAATATCCGGAGAGAAGCCAGACGCAGACAGTTAAGGAAAAGAACTTGAAGAAAACTTCTTCTCCGAAGTCCACCGGCTGTGAGATAACTTATACCATTGATGTTAACCCTAAAAAGCTCAAATGCTCAACAAACGGAATGATAACTCTCAACGATGTTATCAAGTGCGGAGGCACAGCTGTAGTTAAGACAAAGGACGCTCAGGGTAACATTCAGACAAAAACGGTAAGCATAAATGGCAATTCCGCTGTTGACATGGATCTGAAGTCTATCAAGGTATTTGACGCAGATACAGGTGCAGAGCTTGCTGTGAGTGATTACAGTTATGTGATATCAGATCCGGAGGCAGTTGACAACACAGTTTCTTGCAGTGCAGATGTTATTACCAACGAAAAGGGCAAGTTTATCGCTAACTTTATTCCAAGTGAAAGTATTGTTGGCGCTAAGGGTACTATTGATCTAACTTTGCCTGAAGGCTACGAAACCGGAAATATAAAGAGTTACTATGTGGCTTATGGCTATATGGACGGCAACAGCTTCAAAGAAGTAAAAGCCTTTGCCAACAAGAGAAGCGAGTGGTCAGATTTTGGCTCAAGCATATCCGTCCCTGTGGAAGAGGTTTCTTCTGAGAAGGCGGGCGGTGTTTTCAGAGTCGAATATGAATACAGGGATGGCAGCGGCTTTTCAAACACTGAAGTCAGCAATGAAAAAATGCTTTCGGCTGTAAAGTGTTCCGCACTGACAGCGAAGACACGAGATTTTGTAAAGAAACTTGAAATAAACGTTCCAGATCAGCGTCACCTGAAATTAGTTTACGTTTATACAGGAAGTCCTGCAAATGATGAGGACGCTAAGAACGATGGTTATAAAGTCCATGTGTTCAATAATATATCATTTGACACAAACGGCTCTGCTGTAAATGACAGTGAAGATAATGATTCCGAGTTTGAGTTGATAAATCAGTCAAAGGCATCATCAACAACTGTTGAGCCATTTAAGATTATAAAGGTAGACAGCGGAGACTATAGTATTATGCTTAAGGCTTCTTTTGAGATCTACAGATACACTAAGCTGGAAAATGGCACATACGATTGGCTCCCGGCAGTAGATTTCAAAGAAAATGCTGCGAAAGACAGAAATTCAGTTATCTGGGGAAGTTCGGCGCAGGATAAGGCGCAGACATTCAATGTAAATGCTGACGGGTCATACAACCTTGACCTTGAACCTGCCGCAGGCACCGGAGATACTGAGGGTCATCTTTATAAGCTTATAGAAAAGCAAAGTCCAGAGGGTTATCTTCTTGACGAAACTCCTATATATTTTGCTTTTAAAGTGCGTCCGGCTGTAGTTCCAAGTGAAGTCGGTGAGGACGGATATCAGTTCGTGAAGAACGGAGATATGTTCAGAGTAACAAATCTGCTGAAAGAGTTTAAGATAACTGCAAGCAAGGTTTGGAGCGATGGAAACGGCAATCATTCGGCAGAGAGCGTAAAGTTTCTTCTTGGCTCGTCTACAACTAAGGTTTTAAGCGGTGTTCCAGATGATATTCAGTGGGGCAGTGCTGAGGTAACTCTTAACGAAGCTAACAATTGGAAACATGAGTGGACAAAGCTTCCTGGATATACAAAGGTCGGCAATGATTACAAGCAGCTTTACTACTATATCAAAGAGATCGATCTTGCAACAGGATATGAGGCTGTATACAGTGCAACGGCAATGAGCAAAAACACTGATGTTACAGTTACGAACGTCAAGGGACTTAACATTACGAAGGAATGGCGTGATGAGCTTGGAAACAAGCTTGCTGACAGTGAGCTTCCTGCTGGTATCGACAAGATCGAGGCAGATGTTTATGAGTCCTCTGTTGCACCAAATTCAACCACAAGAGTGAATGGAGATAACGGAATACCAACAGATTGCAAACTTATAAAAACTGTTTCTCTGGAAAAGTCTAAGAATTGGACGGTAACTCTTGACGGTCTTGACAAGGACAAGTATTACTATGTTCTTGAAAAGAATATACCTGACGGCTTTGGCGTTACATATACTTATTCAAATAACGGCAGTGCCACAGGCTTTGATACGATCGTCAATACCAAGAACCCGCAGAAGGTAGAAAATATGGACGTTCGCCTGCAAAAGGCATGGTCTGACAGCGATAGCAATACCCATACCAATGATAAGGTAACGTTCAATATCTATAGGTCAACAAATAAGGCTGACGTGCCTGAAAAATATAACAAGTTTACAGGCACAATGGATAAGGGACAGAATGTTAAATTCAAGATCCTTACAAGCAATGGTGCAGAAATGGCTCAGAACGGAAGCTTTGCCTCTGAGTATACCATGTATGGCTCGGCTAAGTTCAGTTTTACCCTTAATAATGCATGGCTCGAAAAGGGCAATATCAAATATTCAAGAGTAAGACTTATCAATGCGTCAGGCGACGTACTTGCCGATTTCTACAGAAATCAGGACGCTTGGGACCCTGATAAGCAGCAGAGCGTTCCGTCATGGACAGGTACAAGTGAGTATATACGTTTGTCTGGTATTGATAATTCATCATGGGATAAGACTAAATTTACTTTGGATCTAAGCGGTATTGCTTCTGATGTTACAGTTGAGCTTACTGCAAAGGTCGATGATGATAGCAGTTGCTCTTATGAGGTGACAGCTAATGATCTTGGCACACCTGAGAAGACCAACGTTACACCTGTTCCTGATAAAGATGCGATACCTAGCGGTGAAGTATTCTTGTGGAAGCAGATAACGCTCACGGCTGATAACAACTGGTCAAATGCCGTTTCTCTTGAAAAAAATGACATCAAGGGCAATAAGTATTACTATTGGTTTGAGGAGATAGACGTGAACGGTCAGCCGATAAGCACATCGTCATACAAAGCTTACTTCAGATACAATGGCTCAGAAAATGAGAATTGCATTGATATGACAAAGAACGGTGATCAGTATGTTCAGGTCTATAACAACTCTGAGGAAACTTTGGGAGAGCTGCCTGAAACAGGCGGCATGGGTGTTATCCCATTCGTGGCAGCAGGCGGAACAGTCACTGTTGCTGCAACAATACTTTTAGTTACAAAGCGTCGCAAAAAAACGCTGTAAATAAACAAATATGAAAGGATAAATAATTATGAAGATGAAGAAATTTGCAGCTCTTGCTGCTGCAACCGTTATGTCAGTTTCAGCTATTGCTGCAACATCAGCATTCGGAGTATTTGCTACTGCTGATTTTGGCGTTAATAACATTGTTATCAAGGATTCTGATACAAACAGAGTATATAAGGCTTATCAGATCTTTGACCAGGCATCTGCAACAAATACTATCAAGTGGGGCAAAGGCATTAATGGCGATGCTCTGCTTACCAGCCTGAAAACTCCTGGTCTTGACACTTATATGTCACAGTTCGACAGTGCTGAAAGTGCGGTAGACGTTGCAAAGATAATCTCAGACGCAGATCACTGGACAAAGGAAGATACTGCAAAGTTTGCAAAAGCCGCCGCTGATTGCGTAATAATTGACAAGGCTGTTACAGCTACAGAAGCAAACGGTGAGTACACTATCAATGTTCCAAATGCTGGTTATTATCTTGTTGTCGATGCAACAGAAAATAATGGTGTTGATAAGGCTAACTCAGCTCTTATCCTTAACGTTTCAGGCACAACAGACGTTACTCCAAAGAGGACAAAGCCAACACTTACAAAGCAGATCAAGCACAATGAGAATGACTCATGGGGCGATGTTGGTGACAACGCAATTGGTGACGATGTAGAATTCAAGATCACAACAACTATACCAAGCGATGTATCAGCTTATGACAAGTATACATACACAGTTCGTGACCAGCTCAGCGAGGGCTTTACATTCAATGATAACCTTACATACAAGTACTATGACGCTGACGGTCAGGAGATCACTTCTGTTACAGTAGGTCCTAACACAACAGTTGGCGACGACAGCAGTACAACCGATTATAAGGAATCTTTCTATGTTACTTTCGATATCAAGGAACTTGTAAAGAACTATCCTACAGTTGCTAAGATCGAAACTTATTATTCTGCTAAGCTCAATGAAAAAGCTAAGGTAGCAGTTACTGCTCCTGACAGCGTGAACAATAACCCTAACACAGCTTACCTGACATATTCAAACAATCCTCAGGACACAACAGGTAAGGAGAAAGGTGAAACACCTAAGGTTACAGTTTATGACTGGACATTCTCACTTGTTGGTAACAAGGTAGACGAAAAGGGCGAGCCTCTTGCAGGTGCTAAGTTCCAGCTTAGAAATGTTCATGGCGATGCTATCAGACTTGTCAAGATAGCTGACAATGTTTACAGACTTGAGATCGGCAGTGAGGCAGGCTCTGTTGATTATATCGAAACAGACGCAACAGGTAAGTTTACTATCAAGGGCATTGATGATCAGACAACTTACAAGCTTGTTGAGATAGAAGCTCCTGCTCAGTATAACAGAGCTGATCCATATGAGTTCAAGTTTGACACAACATATGATCCTGCTAATACGCTTCAGTCCATTCGTATGCTCGACGGCACTGATTCAGGCACAAGCGGTTCAACAGTTAAGATCATAAACCAGAAGGGCGGCTCACTTCCAACAACTGGCGGTATCGGTACTCAGATCTTCTACGGTGTAGGCGGAGCTATCGTACTGGGCGCAGGTGTGCTTCTCATTGCTAAGAAGAGAGCTAAGAACGACTAATTTTTGAATTTATTTTTACCTTTGTCCTGCCGATCTCGGTCGGCAGGCATCAGGGAGGACTCCATGAGGAAGAAAAGCGGTAAATCAACTACAATTTTATTGGTCTTGTTATTGCTTGTGGGGCTCTCCGTGATGTTATATCCAACAATAAGCGATTGGTGGAATTCAAAAACGCAAAGCCGTGCGGTGGCGACTTATCAGAAAGCGGCAAATGACCTTTCTGACAAGGAGAATGAAGAGATACTCAGCCAAGCCAGAAAATATAATGAAGAGATAGCAAAGCTTGCCCGACCTTTTGTTGATTATGATAAGGTCAAGGGCTATGAGGATATCCTAGATATCACGGGGACGGGTGTTATGGGCTATATTTCCATTCCGACTATAAGGGTGGAGTTGCCTATTTATCATGGCACAAGTGATGGCGTGTTAAATGTCGCTGTGGGACATCTGCAGGGTTCGAGCCTGCCTGTTGGCGGAGCGGACACTCATTCGGTCATTTCAGCACATAGAGGTCTGCCGTCGGCAAAGCTTTTCAGCGACCTTGATAAGCTTGCAGAGGGCGATGAGTTCACTATAACAGTGTTGAAAGAGGTCTATACATATGAGGTCGAGGCTGTTTATATAGTTCTGCCTAATGAAATGGATAAGCTGAACATTATTCCAGGTGAGGATCATGTTACGTTGACTACCTGCACACCATACGGAGTCAATTCTCACAGGCTTCTTGTTCGTGCAAAGAGAGTTGAAACTGCGGACGATACAAAGAGTGTTTCAAAAATAACGGCAGACGCTGTTCAGCTCGATTCTCTTATGGTCGTGCCTTTTGTAGCAATACCATTGTTTGTGGTACTGCTTGTGTGGTGGTTTGTGGATTCAAAACGCAAAAAAATTTCTCATGATGAGCTTGTGGCAATGCTGGATAAGCCAGAGAGTGACGATAATGTTGAAAATCTACCTGATAAGGAGAGTAGCAAAGATGAAACTTAAATTTTCTCAGCTTGCAAAGGCTGTTTTGTGTACGGCGGCAATGGCTGTTTCAGCCTTGGGAAGCATGACGATCTCAGCTTCTGCGGCGGATAATATCAATGTGGATATAGTGTGCAAAAATGATACAACGACTGTTAGTAATGCCGAGTGGAGTATATATAAGGTCGGTGAGCGTAAAGAAGCTGACTTTGTCCTTACTGGCGAGTTCAGCGATTATCCTATAGATATGTCTGATTTTACTGACGCTTCAAAAATGCAGGCTGTCGCTGATACGCTCGACAACTACGCAAAAACCGATGGCATAACACCGGTTTCAACAGGCAAGACGGACGCAAACGGTGAAGTAAAGCTTTCTGCTGATTCTGTGGGTCTGTATCTTGTTTCAGGCAAGAGTTTTGAAAACACAACAGCTAAATTTACACCTTCTCCGTCACTTATCGAGATAGATAAGGATATCGTGGCTGAGGGTCAGATAACAGTTTACACCAAGTTCACATACGAAGATATCCCAGCAGGGGACAGTGATTATGGTGTAAGAAAGTCGTGGATAGTTCCTGATGGTCAGGAAAAGCTCATACCTGATAATATCAAGGTGGAGATATATCGTGATGGCAAGCTTTTCGATACTGTTACTCTTAACGCTGACAACAATTGGGAATATTTTTGGAAAGACAATTCTGCGGCTGAGTGGACAGTTAAGGAGATAGATATTCCTGCCAACTACACAGTTGTTACCAAAAGCAATGACAAGCTGTTTCTTATAGAGAACACATATAAGTCAGACAGTTCAAGTAATACAGATAGTAGTTCAAGCACACCTGACAGCAGCTCGTCAGGCTCTGATTCATCAAGCTCAACGCCTGACAATATACCACAGACTGGTTCGCTCAACTGGCCGGTGCCTGTACTTATAGGCGGTGGAGTTATCCTTATCGCGGCAGGCTGGAGAGTAAGCAGAAAAGAGAAATAAAGGCGAAACCACATAGGCTCGCCTTTACAACAGGAGAAAAATAGTGACTAAAAAAAAGCTAGGACTTTTGTTGATAATAATGGGGATAATGCTGATAGCGGCGGCATTATCCCTTAATTATTACAACTATTTTCATGAAAAGCAAAGTAATAAAAGGATGGAGGCTGTGCTGAGTGATCTGAAAACGCAGATCTCAGACAGTTCAGAGGATAGCGACAGCAGTTCACCCTTTGACATTTTTGACGATAGTCGATCCACGGACAGCGAGATAGATGACCCGGATAAGGATATCGTGCTTGACGGCAACTCATATATAGGCTTGATTTCATTCCCGACACTGGGGCAGGAGTTCCCTGTGACTCGTGGCTGGAGCTATGCTGCAATGAATACTGCAGCTTGTCAGTACAGCGGCAGACGTGTAGACAATGATCTTATAATCTGCGCTCACAATTACACAGGCTTTTTTGATAAGCTGGATAAGCTCAACTCAGGTGACGAGGTCATTTTCACCGATGTTTACGGCAGAGAATTTAACTATACTGTCACAAACAGCGAACTGCTGAGCGGCTGGGATTCGCCATCGCTCATAAAAGGTGGTGGCAGCGACTGGGATCTGACCTTGTTCACCTGCACATGGAGCGGTTACAGCAGAGTGACTGTAAGACTTGTTTATTCATAAATACATCAAAAACGCACAGAGTTCTACACCCTGTGCGTTTTATATTCCTGCGGCAAGTCTTATTTTTTTTATATCAAAAGTTTTTAGTTTGTCATCGTATATGCAGTGTCGTCTTGACTTTCTTGGGTGGCGACGTGTATAGTCAATGGCTTCTTCAAGGTTGTTTGTTTGAAAAACTGGACGTTTCATTGCTTTGTTGTATACTGTGTATCTCATAAAAATACCTCCCAAATAATTGTTATAATTAATTATAACATTAATTGGTACGTTGGTCAATAGCAATATTGTACAAATTTAACCTATTAATTAGATATACATAAATTAGAACAGAAATCGACTTGTTTAAGAACACTTCACGACATAAGACGACATAATTCTACTTATAAAAATTATAGTGATAGTGGGATATTGTGCAAAAATGAGAATAGTTGGTCAATTTGACGAACGATAAAGTATAAATTTGTTTTGACAGCGAAAGTTGTAACACAGTTTTCATTGATTGATAATTAATTGAACATTCAAATATGGTATAATACCCTAAAGAATCGGAGAGGAGCGAGGAGTTATGGATAGCTTTGTGCGAAAATATGGAAGATATGTACCCTTTGCTTTAACTATTATCATAATATTTTGCTGTGCTCTTTTTCTGAAAGACCATGAGTTTTCTGAGATACTCAGTTATTGCCCGGACAATTTGTGGCTTGCCGCATTTGTTATACTGGGATTTTATGGATTGAAGTCTTTGTCGGTGGTATTCCCGCTTGCGGCTATTTTTGTGTGCGTGGGTGCAATATATCCGTTCTGGGTGGGCATTTTGTTGAATGTAATAGGACTATCGGTGTGTTTTACTGTTCCTTATCTTGTGGGAAGAATATCTGGTGGCGATATCATGCGTGTTATTGAGATGAAATATCCTAAGGCACGAAAGCTTGTAAATTATGGGCATGACAATAATCTGTTCGCCTCCTACATTTCAAGGGCTGTGGTAGTTGTGCCGGGCGACCTTGTTTCAATGATACACGGCGCACTGCGAATGCCTTACAGACCATATCTTCTTGGCTCGATAATGGGAGTGATGCCTGAAATGCTTGTGCAGACATATATTGGAGCACAGTTGAAGCATTTGACAATAAAATCAGTGCTTGTGATGATAGCACTCATAGCTGCAACGCTGGCTTTTTCACTGATACTTAATAAAAAGGTCAGCAGGAGCGGCAAGCAGATGGACAAGGAAGATTTTTGATATATGTACAAAAAAGCGGACTGTTGTTATCAGTCCGCTTTTTTTATTATTTGTCAAAGCTAGGATTGAAAGCGTAGAAATTTTTGCTGTCAAGCATATCCTGAATAAGTCTTAGTCCTTCGCCGAAGCGCTGGTAGTGGACTATCTCACGTTCACGAAGAAACTTGATAGGGTCACGGACATCGGGATCGTCAGCAAGCCTGAGAATGTTGTCGTAGGTCAGGCGGGCTTTTTGCTCAGCAGCAAGGTCTTCGTGTATATCAGCAATAGCGTCACCGGTACTTTGGAAGATTTCCGCAGAAAATGGTACACCAGAGGCGGCTATAGGGTAAACGCCTGTAGTGTGGTCAACAAAATAGGTGTCAAAGCCACTGTCTTTTATCTCCTTGAGGGAGAGGTCGCGGGTCAGCTGATAGATAATAGTGCCGATCATTTCGATGTGGGCAAGTTCTTCTGTGCCGATATCGTTGAGTATTGCCTGCACCTCACGGCAGGGGGCTGAGTAACGCTGATTGAGATAGCGAAGCGCTGCACCAAGCTCGCCGTCAGGGCCACCAAGCTGCGAGATAATGACCTTAGCCAAAGCAGGATTAGGGTTAGCGATCTTAACGGGGTATTGCAGCTTTTTTTCATATTGCCACATTAGTCAACACTCCTTTCCCACGGAAAAGGTGATGTTACCCATTCCCATTTCTTGGACGAATTGTTCTGCGTGATCGTCAATGGTCCATATTTCTCATTGTATTGCGCAATAAGCTTCTCTTTTTCTGCCTTGTGGCGGGCAAAATATGCCAGACCATCTCTGCAGGTAGGGTGGCTGTCGAGGTAAAGATTAGCCTCTACAAGGGCAAAGCTGCACGCCTGTATCTTTCTAAGAAGCCTCTCCTTTTCACTTAGTATGGGCATTCTTTACAGCCTCCTCTCCTATAAAAGGTTTGTCTATGGACGGGAAGATAGTTCCTCTTGAAAGTGCTACATCTGCCTCATAAGGTTTCTCCCACATCTGAAAAGGCACATATGCCATTGCCAGCGGCGTGTCCTCAGGAAATCTTCCTTTCGGAAAAGGGCAGGCAGGTGTGTTATCCTCTGTGTCGTCAGCAAGTATCCTGCCTAACGACAGATTGTCAAACATATCCAAATAAGTTCACTCCTTATGTTGTCTGAATCTCATATACCACAGGTTTCGTGTGGCTGTTTTATCATATGCAGCTTATAAGTCAGTGGTGTATGTATGCAGGATATTATCAAAAAGCTTGCAAATCGTTCATTGAAAATACACAAAATTAATTTTCTGTGAACGCGCATATTGTTTGTAACAATAAACATAGTTTAAATAACGTTAAATTTGTAAGATTTAATATTGACAAATCGGGCTTCTGCGTGTTATATTAATACTATTGAAAAAAGCATATGCAGTGACATATGTGATCAGAGGAGAGATTATTATGAAAAATGTCAAGAGAATTCTTGCATTAACAGTTTCGGCTGCCCTTGCGGTTTCTTGCTTTGCAGGTTGCGGAAACGGTGCAAAAAAGAACAGCGATACTATCGTTATCGGCTGCAGCGGTCCGCTCACAGGTGACGCTGCACAGTACGGCGTTGCTGTTAAGAATGCTATCGAGCTTGCTGTCAAGGACGTAAATGACGCAGGCGGAATAAACGGAACAAAGCTCTCATACGTTTTCGAGGACGATGAGGCTGACTCAGGCGATAAGGCTGTAAATGCTTATAACGCACTGAAAGACAATGGTATGCAGGTAATGGTCGGAACAGTAACAACAGGTTCTTGCCTCGCAGTTATTGAAAAGACAAAGCAGGATAACATCTTCCAGCTTACACCTTCTGCATCTGCTCAGGACGTTATCAAGAACGATAACTGTTTCCAGGTTTGCTTTACTGACCCTAGCCAGGGTAAAGGTTCTGCCGACTATATCGCAGAAAACAAGCTTGCTACAAAGATAGCTGTAATTTACGACAGCTCTGACGCTTATTCATCAGGTATCTTCAACACATTCAAATCCGAGGCTGAGGCTAAGGGTCTTGATATCGTTGCAGAGCAGTCATTCACAAAGGACAGCAAGACTGACTTCTCAGCTCAGATAAGCGCAGCTAAGAATGCAGGCGCAGACCTCGTGTTCCTGCCTATCTACTATCAGCAGGCTTCACTTATACTTACACAGTGCAAGTCAGCTAACTACAACCCAACATTCTTCGGTTGCGACGGTCTTGACGGACTTCTTTCTATCAAGAACTTTGATACTTCACTTTGCGAGGGCGTAATGTTCCTTACACCATTTGCTGCCGACGCTCAGGATCAGGCAACTCAGGACTTCGTTAAGAAGTATAAGGACGCTTACAACGGCGAAACACCTAACCAGTTCGCTGCAGACGCTTATGACGGCGTAATGGTACTTGCAGAACTCATGAAGAAGGAAGGCATCACAGCTGATATGTCTGCTTCTGATATCTGCGATAAGCTCAAAAAGGCTATCTCTGATAAGGACTTCTCATATGACGGACTTACAGGTACAGGCATGAAGTGGGGCGAAGACGGTGCCGTATCTAAGGACCCTAAGGCTGTTATCATCAAGAACGGCGCATATTCTGCACTGACAGCTGATGACATTGCCGCTTCTACTGCTCAGTAATAGCTGAAATGAAGTGCGTACAAAAAGTACGCTTAATATGAAAAAAACCGGCAATTGCGAAAAATTGTCGGTTTTTTTGATTTATTTCATTAAAATGTGTTGCAAAAACTACGGGGTTATGTTATAATTTATTGTATATTGTGTTTATGACAAGGACAGATGTAATATATGTGATTACATCTTGTGTTTTGTCTATTCCAAAAGGAAGGAATGTTTGTATATGGGTTTTCTTAATAACCTCATCAACGGAATAAGCCTCGGCAGTATATACGCAGTTATAGCTTTGGGCTATACGCTTGTATACGGTATTGCCAAAATGCTTAACTTCGCACACGGCGACGTTATTATGGTGGGCGGATATGTTATATTCACCTGCATGACCACATGGGGACTGAACTCTTGGCTATCTATAGTTCTTGCAGTTATTGCCTGCACACTTCTCGGTATAGTCATCGAAAAGGTGGCGTATAAGCCGCTCAGACAAGCTACTTCGCTTGCGGTGCTTATCACTGCCATAGGCGTCAGCTACTTTTTGCAGAACACCGCACTGCTTATATTCGGTGAAAAGCCTGTAAACTTTACATCAGTTGTAAACGTGCCGAGCATCAAGCTTTTTGACGGACAGATAGTTATTTCCGGAGAAACATCAGTTGCAATAATCGTATCTATACTCATTGTAGTTGGTCTTTCATTGTTCATCAACAAAACCAAGAGCGGACGTGCAATGCTTGCAGTATCTGAGGACAGAGGTGCAGCTCAGCTCATGGGCGTAAACATCAACCGCACTATCTCTCTTACATTCGCTATCGGCTCAGGTCTTGCCGCAATTGCAGGCGCACTGCTTTGCTCAGCTTATCCTACGCTTCAGAACACCACAGGCGCAATGCCTGGTATCAAAGCGTTCGTTGCGGCGGTATTTGGCGGTATCGGCTCAATACCGGGCGCTATGATCGGCGGTATCCTTATCGGTGTTATCGAGATACTTGGACGTGCCTATATCTCACCACAGCTTGCCGACGCTATCGTTTTTGCTGTTCTTATACTTGTGCTTATCATTAAGCCTACAGGTATCCTCGGCAAGAAGATAAGCGAAAAGGTATAAAAGTCAACTTAAAATTTTCGAGCAGACTTGCTTTGCAGTTCTGTTTTATCTGAAAGGATTGGTTTTTTGTGAAAAAAGAAGGGGCTAGCGCAAAAACAAAGTTTTTTAAGCCGCAGACCAGAAAAAGCTTTATCACATACGCAATGGTAATAGTTGCCTTTGTGGTAATGCAGATACTCAGCAGCGGCGGATATATCTCAAGTATGCTCACAGGACTTCTTGTTCCTCTGTGTGTATACTCTATACTTGCAGTATCCCTTAACCTGACAGTTGGTATACTTGGCGAGCTTAGCTTGGGTCAGGCAGGCTTTATGTGCGTTGGCGCATATACAAGTGCGATATTCTCTATCGTTACTTCTGAAACTATTGAAAATGTGTGGATCAGATTTCCTTTGGCTATCCTTATAGGCGGAATAATTGCCGCAGTGTTCGGCATACTTATAGGAATACCTGTTCTCAGACTTAAAGGTGACTATCTCGCTATCGTTACACTTGCGTTTGGTGAGATCATAAAGAACGTTTTCGCAGCACTATACCTTGGTTATGATTCTAAGGGTGTTCACGTTTCTCTCAAAAGTCTGTCAAACCTTAACCTTGAGCCTGACGGAAAGCTTATACTGAACGGCCCTCAGGGTATCAGCGGCACACCTAACGATTCTACATTCATTATCGGTGCTGTTATGTTGCTTATCACTCTTATCATTGCCTATAACTTTGTATATTCAAGAACGGGAAGAGCAGTAATGGCTATCAGAGATAATGTTATCGCAGCCGAGTCTGTAGGTCTTAACATCACAAAGTATAAGCTTGTTACTTTTGCATTGACTGCATTCCTTGCAGGATGTGCAGGTGCGCTTTATTCTCATAACTTCTATACGCTCCAGGCTTCTAAGTTCGACTATAACCTGTCTATCCTTATCTTGGTATTCGTTGTTCTGGGCGGTATAGGCAGTATCAGAGGAAGTGTTATCGCAGCTATCGTGCTTGTTCTGCTTCCAGAAATGCTAAGAAGCATAAACAGCTACAGAATGCTTATCTATTCTATCGTTCTTATCGTTATGATGATAATAACTTCAAATGAAAAAACAAAAACTTTTATCAGTGCAAATACTGCTAAGTTCAAGGCTTTGTTCAAGCGTGAAAAAGTAAAGGAGGCTGAGTGATATGGCACTTCTTGAAGTAAAAAATCTCGGCATTTCATTCGGCGGACTCCGTGCAGTTGACGAGTTCAGCATAACAATAGAAAAAGGTCAGCTCTATGGTCTTATTGGGCCGAACGGAGCAGGAAAGACCACTATCTTCAATATGCTCACAGGCGTTTATAAGCCAACAGACGGCACAATCGTTCTTGACGGAAAGAACATTACCGGCAAAAACACTATCGAAATAAACCGTGCAGGCATTGCCCGTACATTCCAGAACATCAGACTTTTTAAGGATATGACGGTGCTTGACAACGTCAAGGTCGCACTTCACAATCATTATAAATACAGCACCTTTACAGGCGTTTTCAGACTTCCAAGATATTTCAAGCTTGAAAAGGCAATGGACGCAAAGGCGCTGGAGCTTCTGAAGGTTTTCGAGCTTGACGATAAGGCGAGTCTGCTTGCTTCTGGACTTCCGTATGGCGATCAGAGAAAGCTTGAGATCGCAAGAGCCCTTGCAACACAGCCAAAGTTGCTGCTTCTTGACGAGCCTGCTGCCGGCATGAATCCAAACGAAACAGCGGAGCTTATGGATACTATCCGCTTTGTAAGAGATAATTTTGATATGACGGTGCTGCTTATCGAGCATGATATGAGCCTTGTTTCAGGTATCTGCGAAAAGCTGTCAGTGCTGAACTTCGGTCAGCTCCTCTGCGAGGGCAAGACAGCGGAAGTGCTTAAAAATCCTGAAGTTATCACCGCATATCTGGGCGAATAAGGGGGTAAGTAAAATGGCAATGTTGGAAATCAATGATCTGCACGTCAATTATGGCATGATAGCCGCTTTGAAAGGTATCTCCTTTGAGGTAAACGAGGGAGAGGTCATTTCCCTTATCGGCGCAAACGGAGCAGGAAAGACCACCACTCTGCACACCCTTACAGGTCTTATCTCTGCAAAATCGGGTTCTATCAAATTCAACGGCGTGGAGCTTACTAAAACTCCTGCACACAAGATCGTGGAAATGGGTATAGCACACGTTCCTGAGGGAAGAAGAATATTCCAAAACCTCACAGTGCTTGATAACCTTAAGCTTGGAGCATTTACAAGAAAAGACAAGGAGAATATACCGAAGGATATTCAGGATATATACGAGCGTTTCCCTAGACTTGCAGAAAGAAAAAATCAGATAGCAGGTACTCTTTCAGGCGGTGAGCAGCAGATGTTGGCAATGGGCAGGGCGCTCATGTCAAGACCTAAGATAGTTGTAATGGACGAGCCGTCAATGGGTCTGTCTCCGATCCTTGTGTCAACCATATTTAAGATAATCGAGGACATAAGAAAGAGCGGCACAACTGTACTGCTTGTTGAGCAGAACGCAAAGAAAGCCCTTGCTATCTCAGACAGAGCTTATGTTCTTGAAACGGGCAAGATAGTTCTGTCAGGCAAGGCGTCTGATCTTATCAATGATGAGTCGGTCAAGAAAGCATATTTAGGTGAATAGGAGTTGAGCTTTATGGCAAGGATCATAACCATTGCAAGGGGAATCGGCAGTGGCGGAAGAACTGTAGGAAAAATGCTGTCAGAGGATATGGGTATAAAATATTATGATAAGGAGCTTATAAAGCTTGCAAGCGACGAAAGCGGTATAAATGAACGCTTTTTCGGGCTTGTTGATGAAAAACTGAAAGGTTCTTTTCTGAGAAAGGGCGGAGTTTACAAGGGTGAGCTTCTTGACCCTGATGATCACGACTTTACTTCTGACAGAAATCTTTTCAATTATCAGGCGAAGATAATAAAGCAGCTTGCAGACAGAGAGCCTGCGGTAATAGTTGGCAGATGTGCTGACTATATTCTCCGTGACAGAAAAGACGTGCTTAAGGTTTTCATATATTCTGATATGGAAACTGCGGTCAATAATATCGTCGATCTGTATGGTGTTTCTGTAAAAGAGGCTGTCAAGATAATCGAAAAGACAGACAAGGAGAGAAGCGATTATTATCGTCACTACACAGGCAGGGATTGGACAAATGCGAAAAACTACAATCTGTGTCTTGATACCAGCGACATGAGCTATGACAAGTGCGTTGATATCATTAAGGGATATATAAAGCTTCTTGAAGAGTAAGGCATAAAAAAAATAAAGCCGCATTGCTTTTTGGCAGTGCGGCTTTTGTGATATATGAGATCAGTTGAATTTTTCTGAAATAGTCCTTGCGGCAAATACTCCTGATGCAGAAGCCTGCGACAGAGAGTGCGTAACGCCTGAGCCGTCGCCAAGGACGTAAAGACCTTTGACAGCAGTTTCAAGGTTCTCGTCAACGTCAACTCTTGAATTGTAGAACTTGACCTCAACGCCGTAAAGAAGCGTGTCGATATTCGCCATACCGGGTGCTATCTTATCCAGAGCGTATATCATTTCGATAATATCGTCAAGCTGTCGCTTTGGGATAACAAGGCTCAGGTCGCCCGGAGTAGCTTTGAGAGTAGGGTTAAGGAACGTCTGACCAAAGCGGTGTTCATTTGTACGTCTGCCTGCAACAAGATCACCGAAACGCTGAACAAGCACTCCACCGCCAAGCATATTAGACAGCCTTGCGATAGACTCACCGTATGCGTTTGAGTCCTTGAAAGGCTCAGAGAATGTGTTGGATACCAGCAGAGCGAAGTTTGTGTTCTCAGTTCTCAGCGCAGGGTCAGCATAGCTGTGTCCGTTTACTGTGATGATGCCGTTTGTGTTCTCAGTAACTACCTCACCGTATGGGTTCATGCAGAATGTTCTTACAAGGTCGCCGTATTTCTTTGTGCGGTAAACTATCTTGCTTTCGTATACCTTGCTTGTGATATGCTCAAAAACAGCCGCAGGTATCTCAACACGAACGCCGATATCAACTCTGTTTGAACGTCTTTTGATACCAAAGTTGTCGCATATCTCAGATATCCATTTTGAACCGCTTCTGCCTGCCGCAACAACAGCGTTTGAGCAGTGATACTCGTCCTTGTCTGTGATAACAGTGAAGTCGTTCTCCTTGCCTGTTATACCCTGAACACTTTCATAAAATTTTATGTCTATCTTGTCTTTAACAAAGTCATAGATGTTCTGGAGTATCTGCATATTTCTGTCAGTGCCAAGGTGTCTTACCTGAGCGTCAAGGAGGTGGAGGTCATATTTAAGAGCCATTGCCTTGATGTCGGAAGAAGTTGTGGAGTAAAGCTTAGCGTCCTGACCGCCCATTTCAAGGTTTATCTTGTCAACATACTGCATAAGCTCGATAGCCTTTTCCTTGCCGGTAAATGTGTAAAGGTCACCGCCGAAATTGTTTGTGATGTTATATTTGCCGTCCGACATTCCGCCTGCACCGCCGAAGCCGTGCATAATGGAGCATACCTTGCAGTGAATGCAGGACTTAACTTTTTTGCCATCTATAGGACACTTACGCTTGCTGACAGGTCCGCCCTGATCAATAATGCAAACTTTTATGTTTTTGTCAAGCTTGACAAATTCGTATGCCATGAATACGCCGGCTGCACCTGCACCGACAACAACTACGTCATAATTCTGAGCCATAACTATTTCCTTTCAAATCAAAATCCAGTTTATTTTTATCCATAAAACGGGCGGCCGCACCTTTGCAGAAGATAGCCTGAAAGGAGATAACCGCCATATTTTTTTCTATTTTATATCAAATACGATAGTAGCCAATGTGAAGAATATCAGTGTTGAGCAAGTGTCAACGATAGTGGTGATAAGCGGGGCAGCCATGATAGCAGGGTCAAGATGCAGCTTCTTGGCAGCCATTGGGAGCATACAGGCGATAAGCTTTGAAAGCACAACAGTTGCCATGATAGCCATACTTACCGTGAACGCAAGCTTGTAGCAATCCACAGATGTGTCACCGTGATACACCAGAATTATTCTTATAGCATTGACTATAGCAAGGATAACGCTACAAAGAAGCGCGACTCTGAACTCTTTCCACATGACCTTGAAAAAGTCTTTCATTCTTATCTCACCAAGCGCCATGCCTCTTATAACAAGGGTCGAAGTCTGAGAGCCGCAGTTTCCGCCTGTGCCACTAAGCATTGACAGGAACGATACCAAAACAGGGACAGCCGCAAATGCAGACTGATATTTGTTTACGATAGCACCTGTAAGGGTAGCCGACAGCATAAGTATCAAAAGCCATGCTATTCTGTTTTTTGCATGAGTGAAAACAGAGGTCTTGAAATAGGAATCGTCACTTGGCGCAACGGCAGCCATTTTCGAGAAGTCCTCAGTGGTCTCCTCCTCAATAACGTCCATAGCGTCGTCAAATGTAACGATACCGACCATGCGGTTTTCTCTGTCAACAACAGGCAGAGAAAGAAAGTCATATTTTGAGAACATGGAAGCAACATACTCTTTATCCTCAAGGGTATCAACGGAAATAACGTTGTCCTCCATTATGTCCTCTATTTTATCGTTATCATCAGCAGTTACGATATCAAGCAGTGAAAGCACGCCCACGAGCTTTCTGTTCTCAGTGACATAAAGTGTATTTACAGTTTCCTTGACCATACCAACGTGTCTTATCCAATCCAGTGCTTCCTTGGCGGTGTAGCTTCTGTGAAGATAAACGTACTCGGTGGTCATAATAGAGCCTGCACTGTCTTTAGGATATTTGAGTATCTGATTTATCTGCTTTCTCGTTTCAGCGTCAGCAGACTTGATTATCCTTGCAACAACATTTGCAGGCATTTCCTCGATAATATCTACCGTATCATCAAGATAAAGGTCGTCAACGATCTCCTGAAGCTCCTTATCCGTAAAGGCATTGATAAGCATCATTTGTGTATCGCTGTCCATATAAGCGAAAACGTCAGCCGCAACGTCCTTGTTCAAAAGACGGAACAGCAACGGAAGCTCGTATTTCTCGACCTCGTGATCGTCATAAAACTGCTGCAAAAGAGCAGCCACGTCGGCTTCGTTCATATCCATAAATATCTCACGGATAGCCTTGTAGTTTCTGCTTTTGAGCAGCTCCAATACTGTGTTAAACATTATATTCCCCCTAACAGCAGCGGTAATAAGCACAACAGTACAAATAATTGTACTTATACCAACTCTGTACAAATATAAGGATCTACCAAAACACAGATCGTCCTATTCAATTAAAATTGATATTTAGATCACAAAAAGGCTGCCACAAACGGGCGAGCCGCTCTGCAATCGAGGGGCGATCGTATTCTGACTGGCGTCGTCCATTTGTACACACTCCTTAAAAATCATGATTTATGCACGTTTTTACTATTCGCACACATAATATTATTATACGCTTACCTTGTTTTTTTGTCAAGAAATTGTTTAATTTAATTTTATGAACGTGCTGTAAATTTGCGAAGTATAATGAATTGCTTTTGACCTCTTGCCAAATGGGGAGAAATAGGGTATAATTATTATATGAATCGAATAATAAACCGAAAGGAATTGATAAAATGAGCGAAATAAGAGATGAAAGCTTGTGGGAAAGCGGTAAAAGAAAGATAGAATGGGTAAGACAGAATATGTCATTGCTCAGAAGCGTCGAGGAAGATTTCAAGAGAGATCAGCCTTTTAAGGGGCTGAAAGTTGCACTTTCTATCCACCTTGAAGCTAAGACCGCTTATCTTTGCAAAGTCCTTGCAGCAGGCGGTGCTGAAATGTACATCACAGGAAGCAATCCGCTGTCTACTCAGGACGATGTTGCGGCAGGTCTTGTGCATGACGGCTTGAACGTTTTTGCATGGCATGGCGCAACTGACGAGGAGTATCACAGACATATATCCGAGGTAGTTAAGGTAGGTCCAAACATTATTATAGATGACGGCGGCGACCTTGTAAACCTTATCCACAATGAATACCCTGAGCTGATACCGAACGTTATCGGTGGTTGTGAGGAAACTACTACGGGCATTATCCGTCTTATTGCAATGAACAAGGACGGTCAGCTCAAATTCCCTATGATGCTTGTAAACAATGCAAAGTGCAAGTATCTTTTTGATAACAGATACGGCACAGGTCAGTCTGTATGGGACGGAATAAACAGAACAACTAACCTTATCGTTGCAGGCAAGAACGTTGTTGTTGCAGGCTACGGCTGGTGTGGCAAGGGCGTTGCAATGAGAGCAAAGGGCCTTGGTGCAAGCGTTATCGTCTGCGAAGTCGACCCAATAAAGGCTATGGAGGCTGTTATGGACGGCTTCAAGGTAATGAAAATGGTTGACGCCGCTAAGGTGGGCGACTTCTTTGTTACTGTAACAGGCTGTAAGGACGTTATTACTGAGAAAGCTTTCATGAACATGAAAGATGGTGCTATACTCTGTAACGCAGGTCACTTTGATTGCGAGGTAGACGTGGCTGGACTTAAAAAGCTGTCTGTTGAAAGCAAGCTTGCAAGAAACAATATTGACGGTTATAAGCTTCCAAACGGTAATTGGTTGTATGTTATCGGCGAGGGCAGACTTGTAAACCTTGCCGCAGGCGACGGTCACCCTGCCGAGATAATGGATATGTCCTTTGCTATCCAAGCCCTTTCTGCGGCTTATCTTGTTAAAAACAAAGACAAGCTTACAGACAAGATAGTTTATGTTCCTGATGAGATAGACAAGGAAGTTGCAAACAGAAAGCTTAAATTCTGGGAGCTTGAGATAGATAAGCTTACACCTGAGCAGGAGAAATATCTTAACAGCTGGCAGGTATAAAATATCATATTAGTACAATAAAACGGACAGCTTGGGTTGTCCGTTTTTTGTATCTTGAAATTGCCATAAATTTATTTTGTCTTCAAGGTTTTAAATCACTGATTTCTGTACATTTTAATATTAGGGCGATAAAAAACAGGGCGGTGAGAATGTGGCGGCAAAGATGTATAAGATACTTACGCTTTTTTCAGTGGGTGCAATATGCTACGGCTTCATGGAAATACTTAACAGAGGATATTCTCATATCACAATGGGGGTGCTTGGGGGAACTTCAATGCTGGTTATCCATATCATGAATGGCGAGCGCAGGCGAGGAGTGAGCCTGCTGTCTGTGCTTGCAGTGTCGGCAGCATTTATCACTGCCATAGAATTTCTTGCAGGGGAGTATCTCAACCGCTATCTCGGCATGGGCATATGGAGCTATGAGGAAGTGCCGCTGAATTTTGACGGTCAGATATGCCTGCCATTTGCTTTTCTGTGGTTTGGGTTATCCTATATTGGTGTGCTTGCGGATAATTTTATACGCAGACATATTTTCAAGGAATACCCTGTCATTGTTAAACGAGGAAAAGAAAAAATACCTGCGGCGGTTGGATAAGAGTACGATTATTTGTACTGTTCAGAATGTAAAAATATAATTAACTGGAGACCTCAGGTCGCCCCTACGCAAAAATCGTAAATATAGGGGACGGCGACACGCTTACATTCGCCCGTCATTCACCAACACATATAAAAAACGGACTGTCTATCCAATGATAAACAGTCCGTATTTTTGTACATATCAATCTTTTGTGTACCACTTTTTCAGCACTTCTTCGCCAAGCTTGCCGTAAACTGTGAAGTCACGGTTCTCTTTGGCTTTCTCTATCGGCGGCAGGATAGCTTTCCAGTCCCACCAGAAATAGCCGCAGAACCAATCCAGATCCCAAGTTGCTTCCATTGCAGTGTCGTAGAAATCTGCCTGCTCCTGCTCGTCAAGTGGCTTGTCGAGCCTGTCATGGAAATCCCAAGGGTACTGCGTGCAGCCCTCTTCGTTTCGCACGCCTATCTCAGCGAACATTATAGGCTTGTTGAAATGCTTGTGAGCCTTTTCAAGGGAGCCGACAACTTCGTTCCAGCGACTGAGCATATGTTTCTTGTCCCTGTTCACACCGTCTGTAACAGGGTAGTAGCCTGAGATACCAATGATATCTACGTCGCTGAGCCAATCGAAACGCTGTTCGTCGCCGTGATTGATGTTGTGCATAACAACGCCGCTGTAGACCTCTCTCACCTGTGCGATAAGCTTTCTGCATCTGTCAGACTGCTTGTCCATTCCTGCCATTTCACAGCCTGTGCAGAGCATTTCACAGCCGAGCTTTTCTGCAAGCTTTGCATAGTGAAGCATGAAAGCTGTGTATGACTTGAACCACTTGTCCCAGTATTCAGGGTTCTCAGGCGGGAAGTCTATCCTTGCACGCCATGAATGGTCAAGGCAATCCACCATAGGCTTAAGGCAGACTTTAAGTCCCAGTGACTTTGCTTTTTTTATAGCGAAGGCAATGTCCTCGTCAGATTGTGTTCTCTCATAATCACTGAAAACTCTTGTGCTTGCAAAGCTCTCCTGCAATGCGTTTACAGGGATACATATCCAGTTCAAGCCGTTTGAAGCAAGCCTTTCCATTGACTTTTCAGCCGCTTCCGTCTGAAAATCACCTCTCTTGGAGAAAAATCCCCAAGTATATCCTTTGCAGAAAATATCTTTATTCATGTATCAAAAACCTCTCTTTTTCGTAAATGTCCTGATAGAAAAGCCGCAGGTCAGCTCAAGCCTGTTCACCTTTTTAAGCTTCTTCACCGCCTCGGCAGATGTTTTGTAGTAATACGGAGTCATTGTAAAAAGATTGAAAATATCCTCCTGACTTTCAAGCACCACAGGATATTCAAAAATTATCTCCTCTGACTCGTCAAATTTATTAAGTCCGTATACATTGGGCTTGTTTTCGTAAGGCTTCTCATAAAGCACTTCTTTAAGCTCAAACAGATGTCTTGGGGACGGAGAAACTACCACAAGCTTTCCGCCGTCTTTCAGCACTCTTGCGTATTCATCATTTGAAACAGGTGCAAATGTGCATACGATAAGGTCTGCAAATTTGTCTATAAACGGAAGCTGAAATGACGATGCCACTGCAAATTCGCAATTTGTGATATTTTCGCAATGTATCCTCGTCATGCAGTGGGCAACTGCCGCCTTTGATATGTCAATGCCGTAAAACTTCGCCTTTGGCAGTGCCTTGGCATAGTTCACAGTGTAAAAGCCCTCACCGCAGCCACTGTCGATAATATAAGGCTGTTTCACATTTTCAAGCAGACCGCCCATTACTTCAGCCGTTTTCTTCGCAAGCGGCAGATAATAGTCACGGTCGAGGAAATCCGTTCTCGCCTTTACCATTTCTGCATTATCCCCTGCGTTCTTAGGGTTTCTGCCCTTTGTGGTAAGCAGATTTACATATCCTTTTCTCGCAATATCAAAGCTGTGACCGTTCTGACAGTGCCATACGTTGTCAAGCTTTCTGAGCCGTTTTTTGCATATCGGACAAACATACATATAAATCACCCTGAACATTATAGCATTTCCCTCTGCTTTTAGCAATGGATATTTTATTAATAAAAAAGTGCTTGACAATCGTCGGGTTATGCTTTATAATATCAATATATGCAAAATGCGGTGACGGAATTATCCGAAACAGTGTCGGTAAAGAGAAAAGGCGGTGGGTGAAAGCCTTTGCGGCAAGTTCGGTGGCTAACCTGAGCGGTGCTGAAAACAGCAACGTATGCTCTGCGTTAAAGGGCTTCGAGTGGTCGGGCGATGAGTTCGGCAATTTGGGTGGTAACACGGAACTGTCGGTTTCGTCCCATGTTTAGGGACGAGCCGTTTTTTATTTTGCGAATAATTTCATTTGGAAGGATCTGAATTTATGGAATGGACAGGACTTAACGAACTGCGTGAATCTTATCTGAAATTTTTTGAGAGCAAGGGTTGTTTGAGACACAAGAGCTACCCTCTCGTACCTCAGAACGATAACAGCCTGCTGCTTATCGTTGCAGGTATGGCACCTCTGAAGCCTTACTTCACAGGTCAGGAAACACCTCCGAGAACAAGAATGACAACTTGTCAGAAGTGTATCAGAACAGGCGATATCGAAAACGTTGGTAAGACGGCAAGACATGGCACATATTTTGAAATGCTTGGTAACTTTTCATTTGGCGATTACTTCAAGAAGGAAGCCATTTCATGGGCTTGGGAGTATGTTACACAGGTACTCAAACTGCCAAAGGACAGACTTTATATCTCTGTTTATGAGGACGATGACGAGGCTGAGAAGATATGGCATGAGGACGCTGGCGTTCCAATGGATCATATTGTAAGAATGGGCAAGGAAGACAACTTCTGGGAGGCTGGAACAGACGGCCCTTGCGGTCCATGCTCTGAGATATATTTCGACAGAGGCGAAAAATATGGCTGTGGCAAGCCTGATTGTAAGGTCGGCTGCGACTGCGACAGATACATGGAGTTCTGGAACCTTGTGTTCACACAGTTTGAAAGACATGAGGACGGCACTTATACTCCGCTTAAGCAGAAAAATATCGACACAGGTATGGGTCTTGAAAGACTTGCTTCTATCATGCAGGACGTTGACTCTATCTTTGACGTTGATACAGTAAAGGCTATCAGAGATCATGTTTGTAAGATAGCAGGCTGTGAGTACGGCAAGGAGTACAAAAAGGACGTTTCTATCAGAGTTATCACAGACCATATCCGTTCTGTAACATTCATGGCCTCTGACGGAATCCTGCCGTCAAATGAGGGCAGAGGATACGTTATGAGACGTTTGCTCAGAAGAGCCGTTCGTCACGGAAAGCTTCTCGGCATAAACGGACTTTTCCTCAAAGACCTTGTAAAAACTGTTGTTGACTGCAACAAGTGTGAGTATAACGAGCTTGAAGAAAAGTATGACTATATCGTAAAGGTGCTCACAACTGAGGAGCAGAACTTCAATGCCACTATCGACAGAGGTATGAAGATACTTGACGATCTTATCGCACAGATGCAGAAAGACGGCAAGACTGAACTTGATGGTGAGAGCTGCTTCAAGCTTTCCGACACATACGGTTTCCCTATCGACCTTACAAGAGAGATCCTTGAAGAAAAGGGCATGACCTGTGATGAGGAGGGCTTTGCTGAGTGCTATGCAAAGCAGAGAGAAACAGCCAAGAACGCTCATGCTGCAACAAAGTATATGGGTGCAGACGAAACTGTTTTCCATAAGATAGACAAGGATTTCCACACAGAGTTCATCGGCTATGACAAGCTCGAGGGCGACAGCGAGATATCATTCATCACAACTGATGATGAGCTTATCGAAAACGCAAAGGCTGGCGATGAAGTATATATCGTATCTTCACAGACACCATTCTATGCAGAGAGCGGCGGACAGGTTGGCGATATCGGTACTATCGTTACAGAAAGCGGTAAGTGCAGAGTCGTTGACACCCAGAAGGTCGTTGCAGGCAAGTTCGCTCATAAGGCAGTTGTTGAAGAGGGCGAGATAGCTGTAGGTCAGAAGGCTCACTTCACTGTTGACAGAAAGACACGTTATGCTGTTATGAGAAACCATAGCTGCGCACATCTGCTTCAGGCTGCACTGAGAAAAGTTCTCGGTGAACACGTTCATCAGGCAGGTCAGCTCGTTGACGCCCACAGACTTAGATTTGACTTCTCTCACTTCAACGCAATGACAGCAGAGGAGAAGCTCAAGGTCGAAGCACTTGTAAACAAGTATATCCTTGAAGCTCTTGATATAAAAATGGAAGAAATGCCTATAGCTGAGGCACAGAAACTTGGTGCTATGGCTCTGTTCGGTGAGAAATACGGTGAAACTGTAAGGGTAGTAACAATGGGTGACGGTGACGAAACAGCTTCTATCGAGTTCTGTGGCGGTACACATCTTGACAATACTTCAAGAATAGGTCTGTTCAAGATAATCTCCGAAAGCTCTGTAGCATCAGGCGTAAGACGTATCGAAGCCGTAACAGGCAGAGGCGTTCTGGAGCTTGTTGAGGAAAGAGCCGCAACTATCCAGCAGGCGGCTGAAAGCCTTAAGCTTGCAAATCCACTGGACATTGTAAAGAGATGCCACACTATCATGCAGGAAGTCAAGGACCTTGAAAAGGAAAGAGACGCTTTGCAGGCTGAGATAACAAATCTCAAAACAAAGTCACTGTTCGATAATCCATATGAGGTAAACGGCGTTAAGGTGGTCACTGCAATGCTCACCAACACAAGACCTGATATGCTCAGAAAAATGGGTGACGAGCTTAAAGCAAGAGAAGCTGACGCAGTTGCAGTTGTTGCAGGCGTTGACGGTGAAAAGGCAAACCTTGTTGTAGTTTGCGGCAAGAATGCTGTTGCAAAGGGTGCACACGCAGGCAAGATAGCAGGCAAGGTAGCCGCACTCACAGGCGGTAAGGGCGGCGGACGTCCTGACTCTGCTATGGCTGGTATAGGCGACAGATTCAAGATCGACGAGGCACTTGACAAGGTAAACGAAATAGTTGGCGAATTTGTAAAATAATATGGGCAAAGGCTGTGCAAAATGCTGTGCAGCCTATCCCTTTTTGAAAGGCGGAGAGATAAATGGAAGATTGTCTTTTTTGTAAAATTATTTCCGGGGAAATACCTTCAAAGAAAATATACGAGGACGAGCTGACATACGTTTTTGAGGACATTGCTCCTACAGCTCCGATTCATTATCTTGTTATCCCTAAGCAGCATATTTCAAAGCTTGATGAGATAACACCTGAGAACAGTGCAGTTATCGCACATATCTATGAAGTTATCGCAAAGCTTGCCAAAGACCTCGACCTTAAGGACGGTTTCAGAGTTGTTTCCAACTGCGGAGAGCAGGCAGGACAGAGTGTTTTCCACATTCATTTTCATCTTCTTGCAGGCAGACCACTTGCTTGGCCAGCCGGTTAAAGAAATCAAACGGGCGGGTAAATTTCTTATCCGCCCTTAGTTTTAAGGGGGACGGCGGCAGTGGTGAGAAAAAGCTGTTATATCGGCTTTTCGTATTTTGCAGGACTTTTTCTCTGTACCATTGGCTGGGGCAGGAACAACGCAGTTTTCGCACTTGCGTCAGCGTGTGTAGCCATTACAGCCTTTGCGCTTTTTAAGAGATACCGAAAGCATATAGCTCTCTGCTTTGTTTCGTTCCTGATAGCGGTGGGAGTCAATACTGCTTATACTCACATTTTCTATGATAAACTGACAGCTTTAGACGGAAAGACCGTCACAGTTAAAGGCGAGATAACCGACATAAGCTATATAGGCTCTGACACCTGTCGACTAAGTGTCAAGTGTACCGTTGGGGGAGTAAAAGGCAGGCTGACCTTTTATGCAGATGACATTGAATATGATTACTATGACAATATCGTGGCGACAGTAAATGTTAGCAGGATAAAAGACAGCATCAATTTCAAATCAGAGCAGTATGACCGGCCTAAAGGCGTTTTTCTCCAAGGTTCGACCGCTGAAAGCATAGAAGTCACAGGCGACGGAAACACCATTTTACGCAGTATAATGCACTATCGTGACAAGATGTTCATGTTGATAAACGATATCATAGGCGGAGATGAGGGTGGTTTTGCCGCTGCAATGCTCTGCGGAGATAAAACTGAGCTTTCAAAGCAAACGAAGCTCACGGTCTATCGTAGTGGCATAGGTCATATATTTTCCGTGTCGGGAACTCATGTGGTCATAATAAGTGCCATGATAGGCTGGCTAATGCAGAAACTAAGCAAGGATAAGCGTGTGATATTTGCCGTCCAAACTGTGGCAATGTGGGCGTTTGCGGTCTTTGCAGGATTTTCAGTATCCGTTGTGAGGGCGGCTGTTATGCTGACCTTGGTCACTGCCGCACCGCTCCTTTACCGCAGACCAGACCCTGCAAATACTCTCTGCCTTTGCGCTGTTGTAATACTCACTCTTTCGCCCTATGCGGCGGCGGACAGTTCGTTTCTGCTGTCATTCACAGCTGCGTTTGTTATAAGCGTTGTATGCCCGAAAGCGGTGACGATGGTAAAGCGCAGGGATATTCTTGGCAACATTGAGCGTGAAATAGTCACAGCGGTGACGATACTTCTTTGCACAATGCCTGTTCAGCTAATGTTTTTCAGTGAGATATCTCTTGTTGCACCACTATCAAATATCCTGCTGGTGCCTGTGTGTACCCTTGCTCTGGGTCTGACGGTAATAACTGCGGTAACAGGCGGTGCGGCAATAATAGCCTATCCTGTGCTGACGGTGGTAAAGTATCTTCTGAAAGTTGTTCTGTTTCTTGCTGAGCTGTTTTCAAAATTCAGCTTTGCCTATCTTCCTCGTGGAGTAAGACCACTTGGTATTGTAATGCTCGTTACCTGCCTTGTGCCTGTGGCGGTCATGTTTCTGAGAAAGTCAGTAAAGCTTGGGGCTTTTTGCACTGCTCTAATGCTTGTATGTTGGACAGCGGTGTATAATTTTTCTCTTGCTTTTGGAGGCTCGGTAAAGATAGTTGTAATGCCAAAAGGAAATGCAGTGCAGGCTGTGCTGTATGATAAAACAAAAGGTATGGTTTTCGATATGGGCAGTAAGGGCAAGCTCAACAGCGGTATGGAAAGCTTTTTGGAGCTTTACGGCATAAAAGAGCTAAAAGGCGCATTTATAGAAAGCGAACAGTATTACACTATAACGAAATATAACGAGCAGATGACTATACGACCTGACAGATTTTATATAAATGGCGAGCCTGATAATGACAGCGAACTGCCGTTCATGACAGGCGCACAGCTTGATTGGAACGGTGTTAAGATAGAAGCACTGGAGGACGGCTATAAAATTACCACCGAGGGCTGTGTGGTCACTATAGAAAAAGGTTCTGTCATCATAAACGGCAGAAACCTTGACACAACAGATGAAGAATACCCATTGATGATAGATATGAAAAATTCGCAGATAAGGAGGACGGACTATGGCTTTGCTTACGGCTTCGGCTCTTGGTAAAACGATAAGAGAGAATGATATCGACAGCCTTTATTATTTTTACGGACATGATACAGCGGCACTTGAAAGCTTTACAAAAAGGCTTGTGAACAAGCTTTGCCCTGCTGACGCTCAGATCATGAACTTTCATAAGCTTGACGGCAAAAATCTTGATTTTCCAATGCTTACAGACGCTTGCGAAGCTCTGCCTTTTATGGCTGAACGTGTGGTGGTGACTATAAACGACCTTAATATAGACGCAGTGACTAAGGACGATCTGGACGACCTGAAAAAGATCCTGGGTTCTCTTGGCGAAACCACCACAGTGATAATCTATGCCACAGGAGTTGACCTTTTCAAGAACAAAAAGTATCTTACAGATAAAAACAAGCGCTTTGCAGATTTCTGCGAAAAGCACGGCACTGTCTGCAACTTTGAATACAAAAGGGCTTCCGACCTTGGAAAGTCTATATCCACCTATCTTGCAAAAAGCGGCTGTACCATAACAAAAAGTAACGCAGAGTATCTTGCAAATCTCTGCCTTTGTGATACAGCTTTTATCAGCAAGGAGCTTGAAAAGCTTTCGGCTTATGCAGAGGGCAGGGAGGTAACAAGAGAGGATATCGACTTACTTTGTATCAGGCGTATCGAGTCGGACGGATATTCTCTTGCAATAAATATCCTCAGAGGCAATGCGGCAATGGTCTTCACACGTTTGCGTGAACTCGATGTGCAGAATTATGAACCATATGCTATAATAGGAATAATCGGCTTTTCCCTTGCGGATATCTATAGGGCGAAGCTTGCACGTTCCTCTGGCAGGAGCGTTGCAGACGTGGCTAAAGATTTTTCTTATGCGAAAAACAGAGAGTTTGCAGTAAAAAACGCCTATTCCGAGTGCGGAAATATCTCGGCGGAGCGTATAAGAAAAACGCTTGAGATACTTTCTGAAACTGACCTTATGCTCAAAACAAGGTCACGGGGAAAAGACGGAGATATGCTCACCCTTGAGCAGGGACTTGCAAGGTCAATGGCGTTAAGGTGTTAGTAAATGGAAAAACTTAAAATATCAAGGGCAATAATCGTTGAGGGAAAATATGATAAGATAAAGCTTTCGTCCATAGTTGACGGCGTTATAATCGTCACTAACGGCTTTCGTATCTATAAAGACCCTGACAAGGCAGCGCTTATAAGATACTATGCTCAACATGGCGGAATAGCAATTCTTACAGACTCTGACACAGCAGGCTTTCGTATAAGAGGGCATATAAAGGGTATCGTCCCCAAAGGCGATATCGTGAACGTGTATGTTCCTGAGATATTCGGCAAAGAAAAGCGCAAAACAGAGCCGTCAAAAGAGGGCTTGTTAGGGGTCGAGGGCGTTCCTGCGGATATTATCAGGGAAGCCTTTGAAAAAGCAGGCATTATAGGCGAAAAGGTCGCAGACAGAGAACTCATGACCAAGCTTGACTTTTATGAGCTAGGTCTAAGCGGCAGACCTGACAGCAGCAGGCTTAGACAGCTTGTGTGCGAAAAGCTGTCGCTGCCCAAAAAGCTCACTGCAAACGCACTGCTTGAAGTGGTGAACACAATGCTCGATAAAGAAAGCTTGCAAGCACTTATAGAGAATTTGACCTCAGAAAACAATAAAGACAAGGAGAATAGCGTTGGTTAGTCTTGAATTTTTATATTTCTTTCTTCCTGTTTTTATGGGAGTATACGCTTTGTCAGGGGTGCGTTTCAGAAAAGCCGTGTTCCTGCTTGGAACAGTTGTGCTGTGTCTGTGGGTGTCCACATGGGGGATAATACCAATGGCGGTGTGTGCTGTTGTATCATACTTTTGCGGCAGGCTTATCCACCGCTTTGCAGACAAAAAAGGACTTAAAAGGCTATGGCTCATATTATCGGTGGCAGTAAATATGGCAGTGCTTCTTGTATTCATAAGAAGCGGTCACAGCAGCTATGACGTGACGTCTATATTCACAGGCAAAGGCGCAATGCTAAAGCTTTTCCCTGTGTGGGGAGCGGGCGTTTTCACTCTCCATGGCATTTCCTACTGCATGGATATTTATAGGAAAGAAATAGAGCCTGAGAAGAATTTTCTTTTGGTATCTCAATATATATGCTTTTTCCCATGCTTTAGCTGTGGACCGATACTCAGATTTTCGGATATGAGCTCACAGCTTAGAAAACCTGTCATAACCTCTGGGAAGCTTGCAGAGGGCATAAAGTTTATGCTTATAGGCTTTGCGGAGAAGCTTTTTCTGTCGGATCCTATGTACGAGATGTGGCAGCACATAAGGGGAGTAAGTGCCGATTCGCTCTCCGCCGCTTGTGCATGGCTTGGGATAATAGCTTTCTCCTTTGCGTTCTACTATGAGCTTAGAGCTTATTCGCATATTGCACAGGGTATTGGTTCAATGCTCGGCTTTGAACTTCCTGATAACTTTGATCTGCCGTTTATGTCAGCAGGCTTTAATGAGCTTATAAAACGATTTGCCTGCACCTTTTATAGTTGGGTGAGAGATTATTTCTACAGACCTATATGTAGAAATAAAGACAGCGTTTGCCTTTGGGCATTGATACTGTCTGTGCTTGCAGGCTCGGTTTGGTATGGCTACGGCAGACACACAATGCTGTGGGCAGCGTTTATTTGTGTTATGCTTGGCATAGAATATCTCTTGAAAAATATTCTTGCGGCTGTGCCGACAGGAGTAAGATGTGCGGTGATGAATGTTCTGTTTCTTATAGGTCTGCCGTTTCTTGCGATAGACAGCCTGCCTTCAGCCTGCGGATATGTTGCCGCAATGCTCGGCGGTGGAAGCTTTGCAGGAGATGTTCTTGCATCGTATGTGATAAAAACAGGAGTTGTGATGTATCTTATCTGCGGCTTTTTTGCAACAGGTATCGGCAGATATCTCAAACGCAGGATAATGCAGCTCAATACTAATATAGTTTACATAATCGAGCCAATGCTCACTATAGGATTTCTGCTTATCAGTACAGCGTTTCTTGTGGGCGGAGGTAATTCGTCTATGAATTTGTTTGTGAGATAAAATGGGAGGAGTGAACATTAATGAAAAAGGCTGCTGATTATATCGCAGTAAGCGCATTTTTTGTAATAGTCATAATGTTTGCGGCATATACTCTCGTGATGGGCAGACATGGATCTGAAAGTGAAAAGGCAGACAGTTCAGATATAAGACATAATGCTCAGACCTATGTTAGCAATAATTTTCCTCTAAGCTCAAATTGGAAGTCGCTTAGAACGACCATGTTTGTGATGACTGGTAAGAAAAATTTTGATAATATCTATATCCTTAAAAATCGTCTTGTAGAGATCACAGATTTTGATAAGGACAGGCTTGATAAAAATATCTCGCAGATAAATGATTTTTCAGAAAACACAGATACACCTGTATATGTTATGTTAGCTCCGACTGCCGCAGGTATCTATTCTGCTAAGCTGCCTGCTTATACTTCAAACACAGACCAGCGTGAACTGATAGATAATATCTATTATGACTTAGACAGCAGGATAGACACCATAGATACGTTTTTTCCTATGTATTCTGCAAGAAATAATTACGTTTACTATCGTACAGATAGAAAGTGGACTTCCTTCGGGGCGTATTTTGCCTATGCAGACGGCATAAAAGAGCTGGGTTTTGAGCCGGTCGTTCTGTCCAATTACGATCAAGAATATACCTCAAATTCTTATTATGGAGGACTTTACAGTGAACTTTGCTATAACAGCATAGGCGCAGACAGAGTGAACATCTTCCGTTCAAAGTATAAGACTACTGTGGATTCTGTGAAGCTTTACAGAGGAGATCAGGTGCTTACCTCAAAATCTGTTTATTTTAGATCTGCATTGAAAACAGCAGATAAAACGGCTATCTTCCTGCAAGGTGACAACTTTACTAAGGCAACGGTCAAGACAACTGCAGAGGACGCACCAAAGCTTCTTATCATCAAAGGAAGCTATGCCAATACCATTGTGCCGTTTCTTACCCCACACTACAGCGAGATAACCTTGGTAGACCCTGACAAGCTCAAAGAGGAGGGCAAGACCCTTTCTGATGTGGCAGATACGAGTGCATATGACCAGATATTATTTATGTATGACTGCGACCAGTTTGCAAATGAAACAAATTTTGACCTGCTCAAATAATATGGGCTATGTACTTGAAATAATGGAGCAGGTGTGATATAATAAAGAAAATGCCGTACAAGGAATGTGCGGCATAATGTATGTCTGAATATTTGAGAGGGTGTTTGATGTGAGTGAGCAAAAAAACAGACTTGATCTTATTGATCTTAATGACTATCCAGTATCTTGGTGGCTGAAACTTCTTGACCTCGGTCATAAGATAGTTCATGATCCTGCCGCCTACAGCGAGGCTTGCAAGGGCAAGATAATGGGTACTCTTTTCTATGAGCCGTCAACAAGAACGCAGATGTCTTTCCAGACCGCTATGCTACGTCTTGGGGGAACGATAATAGGCTTTGACAATCCTGCCACTTCTTCCGTTGCAAAGGGAGAGAATATCAAGGATACCACAAAGATAGTTTCCGGCTATGCCGATATCATGGTAATGCGTCACCCTACCGCTGGTTCGGTAAAGGCTGCGGCACTCACTGCTGATTGCCCTGTTATCAACGCAGGCGACGGTGGACACCTCCACCCAACACAGACACTTACAGACCTGCTTACACTTAGAGAAGAAAAGGGCAGACTTGATAACCTGACCATAGGCTTCTGCGGTGACCTTAAAAACGGCAGAACAGTCCATTCCCTTATTAAAGCAATGGTATGTTTTCCAAACAATAAGTTCATATTAGTTTCAACTTCTGAGCTTGCTTTGCCTGTGTATGTAAAGGATATCCTTGAAGCGGCAGGCATGGAGTACAAAGAAGTTACCGACCTTGAAGAGGTTATCGGTGAGCTTGACGTGCTATATATGACAAGAATACAGAAAGAGCGTTTTGCTTCTGAGGATGAGTATCAGGCTCAGAGCGGAAATTACATACTCGATACAAGAAAGCTTTCAATGGGAAAGCCTGACCTTATCGTGCTTCACCCTCTGCCAAGAGTCGATGAGATAGCTATCGAGGTGGACGACGACCCGAGAGCAATGTATTTCAAGCAGGCAAAATACGGTATGTATATCAGAATGGCACTCATACTTACAGTTATAAACGGCGATGGTGCTTCGCAGCCGCTTATGAAGGGCAGAGTGCATAAGCACATTGATTGTTCAAATCCTAACTGTATCACTCACCATGAAAAGTATCTGCCACATTGGTTCAAAGGCGACGGCACAACGCTTGTTTGCGAATATTGTGACGAGAGAACATTGGTGGAATAAAATAAGAGCTTAATGGGGTAAGCAAAGGCTGTGTGTCAGCCTTTGCTTACCCTTTTTTATTGTGCAGATAGCGTATATTAATAGCCTTGTGATATGCAAAATCGTTAAAAGTAACGAAATTCTTACAATATGGTAACAAACAGTCTTGAAATAATGTTGAGCGTGTGGTATAATTAAAATGGATAAATTTTTTACAGGAGCTTTGATCTAATGAATACACTTTCAGATGAGGAGTTTGAACAGATCTACGGACGAAAGCCTGTCAGAAGGGTGAAAAAGAAAAAAATATACTGGAACAGAATTATTATTGCATTGATAATACTTATCGGCATTGTGACTGGTCTGGTAAAGCTGACAGCCTTGGTAGTATCAAAGATCAAAGGAGACGACACGCAAAAAACAAACAAGGTATTGAATAATACATCTTCTGTCGCTGTGAAGGAGGACGCTTCTTCTGCTGAGGATAAAAAAGACGTGCCTGCGAAGTATTCAAATATGGACTTTACAGTGTGTGTTGACGCAGGTCACGGTGATTATGACGGCGGCACAACTGACGCCTCAGGAACAAGATATGAAAAAGACGATAACTTAAAGGTCGCACTTGAGGTGCAGAAATATCTTGAAAAATACGGCGTCAATGTGGTGATGATAAGAGATGATGACTCTTTCCTTGAGCTTGACGAAAGATGTGCAAAGGCAAATAACGCCAAGGCTGATATGTATGTTTCACTTCACCGAAACAGCTATGACGGTGATATTTCGGGCGTTGAGGTTTGGGTGAACAATTCTGAGCCTGAATATGACACAAAGCTTGCACAGAATATACTTGATGGTCTTGAAAAGGTAGGTATATCTGAAAATAGAGGAGTACAGTATGGCTACGTTGGTAATTCCGGTGTAAACTACTACATAAATGCCGACACTGTTATGCCAAGCTGTCTTGTGGAGCTTGGATTTATAACCGAGGATATCGACAATAAGCTTTTTGACGAACACCTTACCGAGTATGGACAAGCTATTGCTGATGGTATAGTTCAGACAGCTGTTGATGTTGGTCTTGTTGATGAAAGTGGCAAAAGACTTATGTCTGAGCAGCTTATCTCATCTGAGAAGCCTGTGAACAATAAGGATTCTTCATCTGCGGCTGACGCTATGACAACGCCGATGGAGACGGATTCTTCTGCTGACGTTTATAATACTCAGGAAAACGAGTGGTATTGATATTCAAAAATAAAAGCGAACACAGTTCGTTTCTGCTAATGCAGAGAAACCGTGTTCGCCTTTTTGTTGTTAAAGCTCTTTTCTGATGAGTTTGAATTTCTCAAATTCTTTCGTCAGGTCTGCCAGAACGTTTTCAAGACCCTTTTCAGAGTATTCTTCATGATATTCTGCCACAAAGTCTGTTACCTCCGTGACGCATTTTGTGCCGTACCATACTCTGACATAAAGCTCTTTTTCATCGCCGAGGACAGGGTCTATGCGGTAGCTGAAATTGGTGTAATTGCTGCCGGACCAGGTGTTTTTTTCTTCAAAATAGTGAAATGTGGGTATATCAAAATAACCATGGAGCATTGCGTATTTTCCTTTCAAAAATCATTCGTTTATGATATTATAGCATATCACTGTTCCTTTTTCAAGCATTTAGTCTGCTTCTTAATTAAATTAACCTAAAAAACGTTTACAATTTTGTTAGGAATGTATATTGGAGAATTGTTCAAAATATGTTATAATTGATAATGGTATGACTATTTCAGCGGTATGCTGTCGCAGAAAGGATAAGATCTATGAGCATTACAATAAAAGATGTTGCCAAGGAAGCCGGTGTTTCAGTGGCGACAGTGTCAAGGGTTCTCAACGGAAGCTGTAACGTATCAGATGAGTCAACAAAAAAAGTCAATGAAACTATTGCAAGGCTCAACTATTCTCCGAATTTTCTGGGAAGAAATCTTAGAAAGTGCGAAACGAATGTTATTCTTGTAATTATGCCGACCTCTGAACATTCTCTTTATTCAAAGATAGTCATGGGTATGCAGGATTATGCAGGACAAGTTGGTTACGATATCATAACTGCAGTTTCCTATTCAACCTCGACCGCTGAAACAAGGCAGATGAATATGCTTTTTAACAGAACTGTTGACGGTGTTATCCTTCTTGGCACTCAGTATGATGCAGATTCGCTTAATAAGCTCGCAGAGAATTATAACGTTGCTCTGTGCTGTGAGGGTGTGAAGGGCGCAAATGTGCTTACTGTCGCTGTTGACGATGAACAGGCCGCGTTTGACGCTGTCGCTGCTCTTATCAAAAAGGGTCATAAAAGGATAGGCTTTATCGGAACGAACTCTTCGGCTATCTCCTCCACTGCAAGAGAGAACGGCTATATAAGAGCATTAAAAGAATATGGCATAGAGATAAAGAATGAATATATCTATAAAGAGTCCTATGACTATGACTGCGGAGGCAGAGCGTTTGAATATTTCAATGCACTTGCTGAGAAGCCTACGGCGATTTTCGCTGTGTCAGACTTGCTTGCTATCTCTGCAATGCACAAGGCAATAGATATGGGCATTGATGTGGGCAAAGATGTCGCCATAATGGGATTTGACAATATATCCATGTGTGAGTGGATAATCCCTACACTTTCAACGGTTGAACAGCCTTGCTCAAAAATGGGCGAGCTTGTTGTGGCAAAGCTTATTGAGAACATGAATAAGACTACTAAGGATAATCATTATTATACTGTTGACCACAGGATAATTCTAAGAGAGTCCACAGGCGACTAATTACTTTCGTAAAAATAGATAGGGGAGAAATAAGGCAGTTTTTCCGTAAAAACTGCCTATTTTCTGTAAGAAAGGATTTTTTAGGGCATGGAGAAATTTACAAAAATACTTGAAACGATAGATGGCTATGTCTGGGGCATACCGCTTATCGTACTCATTATGGCTGTGGGAATATTCCTCACCTTTAGGCTAAGGCTTCTTCAGATATTCCACCTGCCAAAGGCTTTGAAATTTATGTTTCAGAACGAAAATGGTGGCAAAGGCGAGATATCGAGCTTTGCAGCACTATGCACCGCACTTTCAGCAACCATAGGTACGGGAAATATCGTTGGTGTAGCAACAGCCATTGGTGTGCTTTCAGGCGGACCTGGAGCGCTCCTCTGGATGTGGATAGCTGCTCTCCTTGGTATGGCAACAAAATTTTCCGAGGGCTTTCTTGCTATCAAATACCGACGTATGGACGCTGACGGACACGTTTGCGGCGGACCATTCTATTACATAGAATACGGCATGGGTAAGAAGTGGAAGTGGCTTGCAAAGGTATTTGCGTTCTTTGGCGCTTGCGTTGGTCTTTTTGGTATCGGTACTTTCTCTCAGGTGAATGGTATCTCATCGGCAGTTCAGGCTTTCTTTGATCCTAAAAAGGAACATACAGTGAATATTTTTGGCGCTGACTATACATGGGCTGTTATAATCTCTGGACTTTTGATAACTATTTTTGCCGCACTTGTTATTATCGGAGGCATAAAGAGGATCTCAAGTGTTTCTCAGGTAGTTGTGCCTTTTATGGCGGTCGTTTATATAGTTGCTTGTCTTTCACTTATTGTTATAAACATTCAGAGGCTCCCTCACGCTGTTGCCCTTATTTTTGAACAGGCATTCAGCTTCAAGGCTGTCGCAGGCGGATCTCTTCCTACAATGTTCATTGCTATACAAAAGGGTGTTGCCAGAGGAATTTTCTCAAATGAGTCAGGTCTTGGTTCGGCACCTATCGCAGCCGCAGCAGCTCAGACAAAAGAGCCGGTAAGACAAGGTCTTGTTTCTATGTGCGGCACATTTATCGACACTATCATTGTATGTACTATGACAGGTCTTGCTATCGTAATGATGGGAAGCTACGAGGCTATCAACCCAGTAACAGGCAAGCCTTTTGAGGGCGTTGAGGTCACAAATCACGCTTTCCAGAACGGCTTCTCGTTCCTGCCGTCAATGATACCTGCATTTATTCTTATGGTCTGTCTTGTGTTCTTTGCTTTCACAACTATCCTTGGCTGGAACTATTACGGTGAAAGGTGTATGGAATATCTTTTTAACAGCAACATGAAGGTGGTCATGGTCTACAGATATCTCTATATCCTCGCTGTATTTATCGGACCATATATGACGGTTTCTGCCGTTTGGACGATCGCTGATATCTTCAATGGACTTATGGCACTGCCAAACCTTATAGCGTTGCTTGCTCTCAGCGGTGTTATCAGTAAGGATACAAGGCGTTATGTGGCGAAGTATTCCAGAGCAAAACGAATCAATAAGCTGGTAAGAGCGTAGATATCGTATTTTATATGAAGCGGAAACGGCTGAATGTTGTTTCCGCTTTTTTTTATGCTGTAGGCTTAATCACCAAAAAAATGAATGGTTATTTGTTGAAATCACCAAAAGTATTTAAAAGAATGCAACAGTGGTTGTAACTTTGTTGACAACGATTACATTCAGTGATATAATAGCTTTGTAAGAATCAAGGATACGTTTTCTAATGAAAACGATCTGTTACGGAGGTTATGTATAATGAAAAATTCCAAGCGTGTTATTGCCGGTGCAATGGCTCTCTTGTCAGCAGTGAGCGTAGCTTCATGCGGCAGCTCATCAGGCGGCGATTCAAGCAGCTCTTATGTTGATAAGGTAAAGGTAGCAAGCACCGACGATATTGCTACTATCCCTGATGGTTCGGAAAAGGAGTTGGAGTGGCTTTCTTATTTTGACATAAACCCAACTAAGAAAGAGCCGGAAAAGAGAACCGACCTTACTCTTTTTGAGGAAAAGGGCGGTAAGATTAAGTATTCTCAGACATCATCAATGAACAAGTATGATAAGCTCGCAGCAAGACTTATGTCTAACAATCCACCGGATATGTTCTGGTATGAGCAGTCTATGACATTCCCTGCAAACTGTATCAAGGAAATGTTCCAGCCTGTTGATGATATCGTTGATTTCGACAGTGCTATGTGGAGCGATATCAAGGACGTTGCAGAGCAGTTCACTCTCAACGGCAAGCACTTTGTTGCACCTATCAACTTCCTGCCAGGTTCTGTTATCACATATGATAAGTCTATGATAGACGCTGCTGGTCTTGATGATCCATATGAGCTTTATCAGAACGGCGAGTGGGATTGGAACGCATGGTATGACATGATGTCAGAATATGTTGAGGGCGCTGCTGCTGACGAGGAGAGATACGGCATAAACGGTTGGTTCGCACCATTTATCTTCCAGTCAACAGGCAAGACTCTTATCACATATGACGCTGATAAGGACGAGTATGTTTCAAATCTTAATGACGCTGACTTTGTAAGAGCATCTGATATGCTTTATGATATTGCAAAGAATGGTATGTACTATCCTGATTGGGTAGGACAGGCAGGCGACGCATTCAAGAAGAATATCCTCTTCTATGCAATGGGTCCATGGGCTTCTACCGGTACACATTCACCAAAGGACGGCGACAATTGGGGCGTAGTTCCAATGCCAAAGGATCCTAACTCTGATAAGCTTTATACAACTATCGACATGAATGCGTATATGTGGGTAAAGGGTTCGACAAAGAATGACGCTATGAAGTGCTGGCTCGAGTGTGCAAAGATAGTTTATACTCAGGATACATATAAGGATATCGAGAAGGAGAAGTTCTTTGTAAACAATCCTAACTGGACAGAAGATATGTATAACGTAGCTTACGTTGACCTTGTTACAGACAAGTTCACTAAGATATTTGACCCTGGTTATGGCATCTCCACAACTCTGTCAGATAATGACGCTGCAACAAATGATACTAAGGAAGCTGTTATTCCTTATCTGTATACTTCAGTTATGAAGACAGATGAGAATGGCTCACAGTATACGTGGACACAGCTCAAAGAGCAGTATAAGGGTACGGTTGATTCAGAACTTAAAACTCTCAACGAGCAGTATCACGCATATTTGGAAAAGAATAAGTAATATAACTTGCCATATAAAGACGGACGGAATTTATGATATAATCCCCTTAGAGTAGACACATGAAATAATAAAATGGTGTAACTCTAAAGGGGGTTATTTTATGTCA
>OJAG01000112.1_pt1 | contig 67027 bp, 53 predicted proteins | sample 1589021 | NCBI WGS metagenome assembly OJAG01 (sample SAMN03283264) | human gut metagenome | biome: human-associated habitat; material: feces | host: Homo sapiens | place: USA | collected 2013 | reverse complement strand
CGCCTTGCAGGTTGGTGACGTAATAGTAGGTGCTTCCGCCCGTCTGCATGGCATAAGGATTGCCTACACCGTCGTAGAAGAAATTATGCGTCTCCGTGGTGTCCCCGGTGGTGACAGTCTCCTGCAGCAGCTTGCCCCCGGCGTAGAGGTAGCTGTAAGTAGTCGTCACCTCCGACTCCAGGATGCGCTCTTCCTCCGCCTGAACGGCAGTCTCGTCGGCAGCCGCTTCCTCCACCGGCACCAGAGGCTCCTCTGGGGGTTCAATGGGGTCATATTCAGCAATAGGCGGCTTAGGCGGTGAAATGCTGGAAATATTTTCTGTTTTTTTGCACCGGCTACAAGTTCTTTGGGTCTCCGTATCATTTACTACCCAATCATGCCCAAGAGCTGGTGTATAAATCGTCTTTTCTTCTTCTGCGCCGCACACATTGCAAGTACGCCACTCATACCCCGGCTCTGTGCAGGTAGGCAGAGAACGAATCGTCCGTCCATAGCTATGCCCGCCATTTCCCGGCACAATATTCGTTTTTCTCGTAGCCCCACAGGAGCAGGTCTCCAGCGTATAGCCATCCAAACAGCCGGGCTCCACCGTCTCCGTAGCCACAAACGCATGGGTGTGGTACTTCCGCACAGTGACGGTCTTTTTCACCCGCCGGCCGTCCAGATCGTAGACGTAAGCCACCGTGGTCTCCCGGTCGCCGTCGGTGCTGTCGGCCCCGCTGAGGGTCCGCCCGCCGGTCCATGTGAAGCTCCACTCCCGCCCGTTGTAGTAGGTGGTGGGGTTGCCGCTGCCGTCGTAGGTGATGGCGTGTCCGTCATAGGCGGTCAGCAGGTCCTTCCAATCGGCATCGCCGTAGGTGTAGGTGTGGCTCTCGCTGCCGTCGGAGGCCGTCAGCAGATTGCCCGCCCCGTCGTAGGTGAAGGTACAGGCGGTGTCGCCGTCGGTGGCCCCCGTCAGCTGGCCCAGCGCATCGTAGTCGTAGCGCCATGTCCTGCCGCCGGTGGTCTCCTCCGTGATGTTCCCGGCGGCGTTGTAGGTAAAGCTGCTGCTGACCTGCTCCTTGCCCCCGAAGGAGCTGCTGTATTGGGCGATCTGCGTGGTGGCGCCGCCTGTCCCGTCTGCGTAAACGTAGGACCGGCCGGTCTTGCCGCCGACTCCCGTCAGGCGGCCCAGCGCATCATAGGAGAAGCTGAGACTATCTCCCATTCCGGTGGTCATGGAGGTCAGCAGGCCGTCGGGGATGGCGTTTTTCGCCGTGTCGTAGGTGTACTTCTGGGCATAGGTGGTGCCGTCCAGCACCCACGACTGTCCCGTGGTCTGGCCGTAGGTGTTGTAGCTCTGGGTGGTATGCAGCACCTGCGCCCCGTCCTGCGTCACCGTGCAGTCCGTCAGCCGGTCCAGCCCGTCATAGACGTAGCGGATCGTGCGCCCGTCGCTGTCCGTTACGGCGCTGAGATGGCTGTCCGGGTCATAGGCGTAGGTACGGGTGCGGCCCTCCGAATCCGTCTGCTGTGTGACCCGGTCCCGGCTATCGTAGCCGTAGCCCACCCAGGACCCATTGCCGTAGGCCTGCCGGGTCAGATTTCCGTTCCCGGCGGCGTAGGTATACCCCGCCAGCGTCCGGTCTCCCACCTGCAGAGCCGTCAGGTTGCCGAAGGCATCGTAGGCAAAGGCGTAGACCTGTTCACTCTCCCCGGCGGTGCGGTGCAGGGCCGACAGCTGGCCTTTGCTGTAAGTATACCGCACCCCCGCCTGTTCTGCAACCTCCGTTTCCGTCAGGCGGCCCAGCGCATCGTAGCGGCTGCTGCTGACGGTCCCCAGCGCATCGGTGGTGGAGGTGGGCAGCCCCAGCATCTCGCTGACGCCGCTGCTGTACCCATAGCGCACGGTGGCGCCGCTGCTGTCCGTGACGGAGGTGAGCCGGTTGCCTCCGGCGTCATAGGCGGCGCTGCTGGTCATGGTCAGGCTGCCGCCGGTGAGGGCGGTCCTGGTGACGTTGCCCTGCCCGGAGTAGGTCATGGTCTGCGTCACCGTGCCGTCCGTCACGGAGGTGAGGTTGTGCTTGCTGTCATACTTGTAGCTGTATGTCCCGTATCCGCCGGTAACGGACTGGATGAGGTTCCCCTTGTCGTAGGTGTTGGTCTCCGCCTTCAAACCCGTGGTGGTCACGGACACCAGATTGCCGTTCTCGTCATACTTCATGGTCTGGGCCGTCTCCCGGATCAGGGAGATGTTATCGAAGTAGGCGGTGTTGGCGTTCTTCTCATAGGCCAGCAGCACCTTGATGGTGGTGACCTTCAGCCCGCTCTGCCCACTCTTCCTGGGCACCAGCGCCATGCTGACAAACTGCCATGTGCTCAAGTCCGGGCAGAAGGGGACATAGTGCCACTCGTGGGTGCCGTCCGAATAGTCGATGCGCACCCGCAGGCCGAACTGCTTGAACTGGTCCAGCTCCTTGCTGGAAGCCTTGGTCTCGGTATCCGCGATGGCGTCCGCCCTGGCCCAGCCGGAGAGCATATAGGTATCCGATGCCGGAGCGTTGACGGTGATACTCTGATAGGCGTTGCCGTCCTTATTCTGCCAGCTGCCCTTGATCCGGATGGAACCACCGCTGCCGTCTCGGCTGACACCGGAGACGACGCTGGCCCCCTGACCCATGCTCCAGCCGGTGGAGCCGGAGATGGTGCTGTTTTTCAGCAGTTCCGTGCCGCTCTCGCCCATGGAGGCCGTCCGCTGGGTGCGGTTGTTCTTCTTATCCGTGCTGCCGCTGCCGGTATAGACGGCGTTGGTGGCCCCCAGCAGCTTGCCGGAGGCGTCGGTGGTATAGGCGTTCACTGTCCGGCCTGCGTAGTCGAAAAGATAGCTGGTCAGCAGGTCGTCCCCGGTGTTGGCGGTGCGGTCCGTGCCGTAGTCCCGATACACCGTCTGACTGACATTGGGATAGCTGACGCCCACCCGGACGCCGCTGCTGCCCCCAGCAGACTCCGTGTAGGAGCTGACTCTTCCGCCGGAATAGGTGAAGCTCAGGCTGTAATCCGCCTCCGCATCCGTCAGCTTCGTCAGCCGCTGGCCGGAGTAGGCATACCGTGCCAGCGCCGTGCCGTCTCTGTCGATGCCGGTGAGCTTTCCGTCCGTGTAGGATAGCGTCACCGTGCTGCCGGCGGCGTCCCGGATGGCGGTGAGCCGGTGGTCGGTATAGGTCAGCGCCGCCACGGTGATGCTGTCAGCGCCGCTGTTCTTCTGGGTCACGGCGGTGAGCTTGCCGCCGGAGTAGGTCATGGAGACGCTGTTGCCGTTGGCGTCCGTGATGGTTTTCAGATAGCCTCCGCTGAAGAGATACTTGTTATCCTTGTCGTCGGACATCTCATAGCCGCCGCTGACGGACCGGATCTTCAGCCCCAGACCGTCCTCGTCGTAATAGTAGGTGGAGTCCCGGCTGCTGTCCTTGCGGAAGTAGTGCTCCGTTCCGTCTCCGTCGGTATAACGCAGGTATGCCGTCCCGCCGATGGTCTGGGCGGCCAGCTTCTGCACGCAGTCCAGCGTCCAGCCGGAGCCGAAGCTCATGCCGCTGCCGTGGGGCAGATACGCCGTCGTCCGGCGCAGGAAATAGTCGGAGTTATACACCAGACTGACAGAGAAGGGGTTCACCGTGGAGGCGTAGGATGCCGCCTCCTTCACCACCTTCACCTGCCCAGTGGCGTCCGCCAGCCAGACGCTTCCGGCATGGCCTGCGCCCATGGTGTTATAGGTATAGTACGGCTCAATGCCGGTGGTATTGCGGTAGGCCACGGCGAATATGGGGGTGTAGGTCTGGCTATAAGCGATGCCCTTGGCCAGGGCGCAGTGGGTGTTGCTGTACGTCCCACGGTCCGCCGGCAGCACGGCCACCGTCCGGTTCTCCGTCCCCTCTGCGTACCACTTCTTCACGGCTCGGGTCATATCCCAGCTGACGTAGCTGCCCTGCGAATCGGCGGAAACCAGCGTATAGTCCAGCACATGGCCGGTATCCACGGCGGGCTTGTTGTTCCACGTCATGTAGTACAGCCAGTCGTAGTAGTCGTTGTCCGAATCCGTGTTGGTCCCCGTCACCTCGCACATCTCCAGCGGCAGCTCCGGGCATCCCACGCTGGAGTAGCCCCAATCGCTGTCGCTCTCCACCCAGATGAAGAGGTTCAGCGCAGCACCGGTGACTACGCTGCCCTCCGGCACGGTGGGCAGTGTCCTGAAGTGGAAGAAGCCCCACTGCTCCCCGCCGGTGATGCCGTAGCCCAGATACAGGTCCTGATAGTTACTGTGGGTAGTATTGGGCTCCTTCTGCGCCACATAGGTGGCGTGGATGGCAGCGCTGCGGCTCATCTCCGGCCGCCGGGCCTCGGCGATGAGGGTGGGGTCAATGGTCACGGGAAAGGATGCCCCGTCCATCCACACCTTGTCCGCCTCTACCGACAGCACCGTTCCCTCCGCCGTCTCCTGCAGCAGGTATTCTGCGGCGTTGGAGGTGTTGCCCTCAGCATCCACCATATACGGCGCCGGGATGCGGTAGACGGCGGCACCCTGAGCATCGTTCAGCAGCACGCTGCCGTCCTCCTGCAAATGGGCCGTCAGGCCATCCAGTGTCAGCAGAAAATCGTAGCGATAGCGCTCCTGCTTCTCCCGCAGGATGATCTGCTCCTTCAGGTCATAGCTGTGGGCCGTATAGCGCAGATCCACGCCGGGATACACCTCCCGGTAGAGCACGCTGGCAGACAGCGCCGCAGGCACCAGATCCTCCGCACGCCAGCCCTCTCCGGCGGACAGGCTCATGACCGCCGGCTCCGCCTCCACCTCCGCTGTGACGCTGCGGTCATAGTCCGTCTGCCCTGCCGGCAGGGGCTGCACCTGCGTCGGGTGCAGCAGCCCCATGGAGACAGACACGTCCCCGCAGGCCGCCGCTGCCAGCTGCCCACGGGACAGGTCCTTGGCGAAGGACGCCGTTACGCCGCCGTTGTCCCCCGTGTGATAGCTCCGGGCGCCCGGGGTCAGGGTATTGTCGATGTCCTGCCACTGGCCCTCTTCATCCTGATAATGCACCGGCGTGCCGTAGGAGACCGACAGATAGCTGCCGTCCGTGAGGCGGAAGTGCTTTCCCTCCTCCGTGCGCAGCTCCTCCACCTCGCCCTCCAGCGTTGCCGGAGACGCAGACTCCTCCAGCTCAGAAAGCAAAACACCACTGCCGCCGTCTGCGCCCTCTGTGGCCGCAAACGCTGGCAGTGGTGCTAATTGTACAAGGATCACCAGCGCCAACAGCGCTGAGATGACTTTTTCCCACATCTTTTTCATACAATTTTTCTCTCTTCTCTCTCTTTTTTTGGTGCGCCTCTTTTCGTCCGTGCAGAATTGCCAATTCAAGGTATTTTTTAAGCCAAATTATGTACTCTCTATCTAAAATTTACCATGTAGTAAACAACCTGTCAAGAATTACTTTACTATGATAAAAAATATTTTTCCAACCCGCCTCTCCTTCTCATCTACACGTCTTCGCTCAGCACCTTCTCCTTGATCCTCCACTCAGCCCAAGCCAATATCCCTGCAACGCAAAAAGGAACCTCCCCGTAGGAAAGTTCCCCAATCGGCTTATACCCAGCCTATGTTTCGTTGAGTAAAGCCGGTTTCCGTACTGTCCATTTACCTTTCTATCTTTTCTCATCCCATAAGATTTTCCCTATGCACCCCTATACAGGTATCCATGTGCAAAACAGCACATATCAAAACAGCACATATTTTGTATAGAAGACAAAAGGCCACACCAGAATGGTGCGGCCTTTTGCTCAATGATAAAGTCAAGGTCAATAAAAAAACAAAATCAATTTCAAATGCATCATCAGTGATAATAGTATATCTAATATGTTAAATTATATACGCAATTTAGGAAGAAGTCGATCACTATTTAAGGTTTTAACCATGCGCTGTCCGGCCTCGCTATAAGACGCGCATTATTGTATGCCATGTCAAGCGTCAAGCAGGTATGCCCTAAATACTGATTTCCCGCCGCATTTTTACTAACCACCAACGCCAAATCCGGAACGCTCTCACTTACAAGGCAAATCGGTATCAAAAGTTGGATTTTCCCTCTACAGTATTGTGGTACTGCTGTTTTATAGAACAGTAGAAATGGCTTGTTCTATTTTTCTATTTTGAAAGTTGTTCTTTGCACTTGCAGCATCTGCTGCAAGGTCCTCTGTCAGATCTGCAATCAGGTCCCCCTTCACCGCCATGGAGGCGGCGTTCCACGGGAAGCCGGAGGCGGCAGTGGGATAGACCCCGGCGGTGTGATCCACGAAGTACGCTTCATAGCCGGCGTCCTTTACCTCCTGCTCCGTCATGCTCCTGGTCAGCTGGTGAACGATGGTCCCCACCATCTCCAGATGCCCCAGCTCCTCCACACCAATATCCGTCAGCAGCGCCTTCAGCTCCGGGTATGGCATGGTGTAGCGCTGGCTGAGATACCGCAGGGAGGCTCCCAGCTCTCCGTCCGGCCCGCCGTACTGACTGATGATGAAGGCCGCCAGTTTGGGATTGGGGTTGGCGATGCGTACCGGGTATTGCAGCTTCTTCTCATAGACAAACATCAGTCCGAACCTCCTTCATCCCAGGGCCACGGGTCCTTGAGCCACCGGTAGCCGCCCTCGGTAACGGTGGTCTGGGTCAAGGGGCCGTACTGCGCCTCATAGCGGGCTCTCCCCTCCTGCGCCAACCGGATATATTCCCAGTAGAGGGCCAGCACCTCCTGATCCTCGGCATGGGTCACCAGATACAGCCCCAGCTCGTCGATGGCGAAATCCAGTGCCATCAGCTCTGACAGCGCCGTGTTGGCCGCCGGGAACCGGCTTTTCAGCTCCTTATGAAACGGCAGGTCCAGTCCGGGGAACAGCGTCCCCTGCTGCAAGGCCTCCCGCTGATCGTAGCGCTTGGGGTCCTGCCCCTGCATGGCCACAAAGGGAAACGCCATAGCGGCGCACCGTCCCGGCAGCTGCCCCTTCCCCTCCGGGCACTTATTCTCCGCCGCAGCGTTGGTGATTTCTGTGTACAAGAGTCCTTCCTCCTCACAGGTCATGTGTGAGCCAAGCGGCTCATCCCATTCTATGCCACCGCCGTGAAACTGGGGACTTCCCTTTTCGGAAACTTATGGTATAATGTCTCTAACGTATCTTTATCATAGGAGGAATCAGATATGGCAAACCAGATCATCCCCCAGCGCAGTGAGGTTCCGGAGGAATACACATGGAACCTGAAGGACCTGTATGAAAGCGATCAGGCGTGGAATGAGGAATATAAGGCCCTGAAGGCCCTCCCGGAGCAGATCATTGCTTTCCGTGGCACGCTGGGCCGCAGTGCCGAGGATCTGCTGGCATGGTTCCGGCTCCAGGATCAGGTGGAGGAGCGGTTGAGCCGCCTGTATGGCTACGCCAGCTGCAAGGGCGACGAGGACACCGGCAACAGCTTCTATCAGGATATGCGCGGCAAAGCCATGAGCACGCTGGTGACCATCTCCAGCGCCGCTGCCTTTGCCACCCCGGAGATCATGGAGATCCCGGAGGATACCCTGAATCTGTTCTACACCGCCCAGCCGGAGCTGGAGACCTACCGCCGCAGCCTGTATCAGATCCGCCGCCGCAAGGCCCACATCCTCTCCCCTGCCGAGGAGAAGCTGCTGGCCTCCGCCGGCGAGATGGCCAACGCCTCTGAGAACGTGGCCAGCGTGTTCCGCAACGCCGATATGGTCTATCCTGACGTGGTGGACGAGGCCGGCAATGCCCATCAGCTGACGGACGCCACCTTCGTCCCCATGCTGATGAGCCCCGACCGGGAGCTGCGCCGCCGTGCCTTCGAGACCTACTACAAGGCGCTGGGCCAGTATAAGAACACCGTGGCCGCCACGCTGGACGGCCAGTTCAAGCAGCTGTGCTTCTTCGCCAACGCCCGCCACTACGACAGCACCCTTCAGGCATCTCTGGACGCCACTGAAGTGCCGGTGCCGGTGTATCTGAACCTCATTGAGGCAGTCCACGGCAATCTGGATAAGATGTACCGCTATGTGGCCCTGCGAAAAAAGGTCATGGGCGTGGACGAGCTGCATATGTACGACGTTTATACCCCCATTGTGGCGGACGCCGACAAGGAGATCACCTATGAGCAGGCCAAGGAGACCGTGCTGGAGGCCCTCCATGTGCTGGGCGATGACTATGTGGCTCTGCTGAAGGAGGGCTTCAACAACCGCTGGATCGACGTCTACGAGAACGTGGGCAAGCGTGGCGGCGCCTATTCCTCCGGCATCAGCCGTCCCCACCCCTATGTGCTGCTGAACCACAAGAATAATCTGGACTGCCAGTTCACGCTGGCCCACGAAATGGGCCACGCCCTGCACAGCTACCACAGCTGCAAGTATCAGCCCATCAGCACCAGCGACTATGTCATCTTCGTAGCCGAGGTGGCCTCCACCTGCAACGAGGTACTGCTGATGCGCCACCTGCTGAGCAAGACCACCGACAAGAAGCAGCGTGCCTATCTCATCAACCACTTCCTGGATCAGTTCAAGGGTACCGTGTACCGCCAGACCATGTTCGCTGAGTTCGAACTGGCCATGGGCAAGATGGCCGAAAACGGCGAGGCCCTGACGGCGGACGCCCTGTGCAAGAAGTACCACGAGCTCAATAAGCTCTACTTCGGCCCGGATATGGTCTCCGACGACCAGATCGCTCTGGAGTGGGCCAGAATCCCCCACTTCTTCTATAACTACTATGTGTTCCAGTACGCCACCGGCTTCTCCGCCGCCGTTGCCATCGCCAACCGCATCCTCAAGGAGGGTGCTCCCGCCGTGGCGGACTACAAGAAGTTCCTCTCCGGCGGCTGCAGCACCGACCCCATCAGCCTGCTGAAGATCGCCGGCGTGGATATGAGTTCTCCGGAGCCCGTCAACAGCGCTCTGGCCCTGTTCGGTGAGCTGGTAGACGAGCTGGCAGAGCTTCTGTAAACCAGTTTTCCTGCACAGCTATCCCGACCTATGACCATCCCCCATTCCGCCGCCCCGGCAGAATGGGGGATGCCTTTCGGAATGATCTCATCCAAACCTCATACTAAAACTCCCCCTGCGCCATATGGCGCAGGGGGAGTTTCACACGATTTGACGGGATGTGCTTTCCCTTTAGTCTACAATATCCACCGAAGCCTTCACGCCGGTGCGCTGTGCGTAGGAGCGGATCAGGGTACGGATCTCCTTGGCGATGCGGCCCTGACGGCCGATGACCCGGCCCATATCCTCCGGGGCCACACGCAGCTCCAGCGTCAGCTCATCGCCGGTTTCCACCTCCGTCACAGTGACCTGATCGGGATGCTGAACAAGGCTTCTGGCGATGTAGAGCAGCAGCTCCTTCATGCCTCTGCCTCCGCTTTACTGAACGTCGACTTTCTTCAGCAGAGCACGAACGGTCTCAGTGGGCTGAGCACCGGTCTTGATCCACTCACGGGCCCGGTCAGCGTCGATCTTGATCTCAGCGGGAGACACGCAGGGGTTGTAGGTGCCGATCTCCTCGATGAAACGGCCGTCACGGGGATAGCGGGAATCCGCCACTACCACACGATAGTAAGGAGCCTTCTTAGCGCCCATTCTTCTCAGTCTGATCTTAACCATGATGTTTTTCCTCCAATAATGTAAAATAGAATTGTATTTGATAAATGCTCCTGCACTTATTTACAGTCTTTGCGCCGGTCACTTCAGCCGCTTTTTACGCCCGAAGCCCTGCATTTTTCCACGGCCCCCCATGCCGGGCATCCCGCCCATACCGGGGATCCCCCGGAAGCGTCCCTTGCTCATGGACTTGGTGAGCTGCTGGAGCATCTCGAAGGACTTCAGCAGCCGGTTCACATCCACCACCTGCAAGCCGCAGCCTGCGGCGATGCGCCGTTTGCGGCTGGCGTTGAGGATCTGGGGATTCTCCCGCTCCAGCGGCGTCATGGAGAGGATGATGGCCTTGGTGTGGGCCATCTGCTTTTCATCGATCTGACTGGCATCCAGCTGCTTGCCCAGATTCCCCGGCAGCATCCCGGCGATCTGGCTCAGGTCGCCCATGTTCTGCAGCTGCTCCATCTGATCCAGATAGTCCGTCAGCGTCAAGCGGTTCTTGCGGAGCTTCTCCTCCAACTTCTTGGCCTGCTTTTCGTCGTACTGCTGCTCCGCCTTCTCGATGAAGGTCAGCATATCGCCCATGCCCAGGATCCGGGAGGCCATGCGCTCCGGGTGGAACAGCTCGATCATGTCCAGCTTCTCGCCGGTACCCACGAACTTGATGGGCTTGCCGGTGGCCGCCCGGATGGAGAGAGCTGCACCGCCACGGGCGTCGCCGTCCAGCTTGGTGAGCAGCACACCGTCGATACCCAGCGCTTCGTCAAAGGCGGAGGCGGCATTCACCGCATCCTGACCGGTCATGGCGTCCACCACCAGCAGGATCTCCGTAGGCTTCACCGCCGCCTTGATGGCCTTCAGCTCGTCCATCAGGGCCTCGTCGATATGCAGCCGTCCTGCGGTATCCAGAAAGACCATGTCGTTGCCGTGGTCCTTGGCGTACTTGACGGCCTCCTCGGCAATGTGTACCGGGTCCGCCTGACCCATTTCAAATACCGGGATATCCAACTGTTTGCCCACCACCTGCAGCTGGTTGATGGCGGCCGGACGGTACACATCGCAGGCCACCAGCAACGGCCGCTTGCCGAACTGGCGGCGCATCAGGCCCGCCAGCTTGGCGCCGTTGGTGGTTTTACCGGCACCCTGCAGACCCACCATCATCACAATGGTGGGGCCCTTGGAGGCAAAGGTCAGCCGAGCATTGGAGCCGCCCATCAGGGCCGTCAGCTCCTCATTGACGATCTTGACGATCTGCTGACCGGGGGTCAGGCTATCCAGTACATCTGCACCGACACAGCGATCTGTGACCTGCGCCACAAAATCCTTGACCACCTTATAGCTGACGTCCGCCTCCAGCAGCGCCAGCCGCACCTCACGCATCCCCTCCCGGACGTCCGCCTCGGTGAGACGGCCCTTGCCACGGAGCTTTTTGAATGCGGCGTTGAGTTTTTCGGAAAGTCCTTCAAATGCCATAGCTTACTCCCTCAGAGCGGCGGCATATTCGCAGATCTGCGCCGTCAGCCGTTCCAGCTCCGGATTCTCATACTGCCGGTAGTTGATGGTTCTGATCTCCTTGGCGGCGTCCTCAATGCCCTGCACCTTCTTCTGCATCTGCATGAAGCGCCGGATGAGGCCCGTCTTATCCTCCAGCTCTGTCATGGCGGCCTCCGCCCGGACAATGACGTCCCGGACGCCCTGCCGGGAGATGCCGTAGTTCTCAGCGATCTCCGCCAGTGACAGATCCTCATTGTAGTAAAGATCAAAGAACTCCTTCTGCCGGTCCGTGAGGATCTCCCCATAAAAATCGAACAGCATCGTCATGCGATAGGTCTGGTTTTTCACGAAGATCCCTCCTATGTAAAGTCGATTTGCTTTACAAGCATGACTATCATACCCCATTCCGCCCCGGTTGTCAAGGTGAATTTTGCGGCAAATGAAAGTTTTTCATGGCTGCGGGCATCATTTTTCATGGAATAATTCCTCATTTCGCTTGCACAATCCCGGTGATTTGGCTATAATAGGCTGTATGCTAATGTGAAGGAATGAATCCATGAGTACTGTTATCGCCTCTGTGGATCACCGCAGCCCTGCCCAGCGGGCGGGGATCCGGCCCGGCGAGAAGCTGCTGACCATCAACGGCCACGAGATCGTGGACGTGCTGGACTACCGCTTCTACGGCTATGATGCCAAGTGCCGGCTGGAGCTGCTGGAGCCCAACGGTTCCGTGCGGAATGTACAGATCAAAAAGGAAGAGGGCCTGGATCTTGGGCTGAATTTCGACACCTATCTGATGGACGAAATGCGCTGCTGCGCCAACCACTGTGTGTTCTGCTTTGTGGACCAGATGCCCCCCGGAATGCGCCAGACCCTCTATTTTAAGGACGACGATGCCCGGCTGAGCTTTCTGCAGGGCAACTATATCACCCTCACCAATCTGACGGAGCGGGAGGCTCAGCGCATCATTGATCTGCGCATCAGCCCCATCAACGTCTCCGTCCACACCACGGACCCCCAGCTCCACTGCACCATGCTGGGCAACAAGAACGCCGTGCGCTCTCTGGAGTATATGCGCCGGTTCTGTGAGGCCGGCATCGTCATGAACGGGCAGATCGTCATCTGCCCCGGCTGGAACGACGGCGACCAGCTGCGCCGCACCCTGCGGGACCTGACGGAGATGGAGTTCTCCAGCTGCTCGCTGGTGCCGGTGGGCATCACCAAGTACCGCAAGGGCCTTGCCAAGCTGCGCCCCGTGGACGCCGCCACCGCCGCCGAGATCATCGACATCGCAGACGAATTCGGCCGGGAGAATCTGGAGCGCTTCGGCACCCGGCGCTTTTTCTGCGCCGACGAGCTGTTCCTGCGGGCGGGCCGCCCCCTGCCGGAGGAGGACTACTACGAGGGCTACCGCCAGCTGGAAAACGGCGTGGGGATGCTGCGCTCGCTGGGGGACGATTTTCTGGCAGCGCTGGATACGGTGGATGTACCGGAGGAATTTTCCTCCTTCACCATCGCCACCGGCACAGCGGCGGCCCCCTTCCTGACGGGACTGGTGCAGCAGGCACAGGCCCGCTTTCCCGACCTCCGGGGCGAGGTGGTGGCCATTGACAACGACTTCTTCGGCCACACCATCGACGTGGCGGGCCTGCTGACGGGACAGGACATCTCCTCCCAGCTGCAAAAGCGGCCGCTGGGAGACCGGGTGCTGATCCCGCTGCATATGCTGCGGCACGGTGAAACGGTATTTTTGGATGATTATACAGTAGAGCGTCTGTCTCAGGAGCTGGGCCGTCCCGTACAGGTGGTGGGTCTGGACGGCTTCGATCTGGCCGACGCCCTCTTTACCCCGGCGGAAAGCCGGCAGGACAACGGAAGGAGCTGATACCCATGTCCAAACCCTTGATCGCCATCGTCGGACGGCCCAACGTGGGCAAGTCCATGCTGTTCAACAAGATCATCGGCCGGCGTCTGTCCATCGTGGAGGATACTCCCGGTGTCACCCGTGACCGCATTTATGGGGAGTCCGATTGGAACGGCCGCAAGTTCCGCCTGGTGGATACCGGCGGTATCGAACCCAATACCGACAACCAGATCCTTGCCTTCATGCGGGAGCAGGCTCAGATCGCCATCGACAACGCCAACGTCATCATCTTCGTCACCGACATCAAGACCGGCATGACCGCCGCCGACCAGGAGGTGGCCGGGATGCTCCAGCGCTCTAAGAAGCCCATCGTGCTGGCAGTGAACAAGATGGACTCCACCGGCGCCGTGGACCCGGACTTCTATGAGTTCTACAATCTGGGTCTGGGCGACCCCATCGCCGTGTCCGCCGTCCACGGCCACGGCACCGGCGACCTGCTGGATGCCTGCCTGCAATACTTCCCCCCGGAGGACGAGGAGGAAGAGGACAGCGATGTCATTCAGGTGGCCATCATCGGCAAGCCCAATGTGGGCAAGTCCTCCCTCACCAACCGCATTCTGGGCCAGCAGCGGGTCATCGTCAGCAACGTGGCCGGCACCACACGGGATGCCATCGACAGCTACTTTGAAAACGAGACCGGCAAGTATAACTTCATTGACACCGCCGGTATGCGGAAAAAGTCCAAGGTGGATGACAACATCGAAAAATACAGTGTCCTGCGGGCCACCATGGCCATCGAGCGCAGCGATGTGTGCCTCATCATGATCGACGCACAGGACGGTGTCACGGAGCAGGATACCAAGGTGGCGGGTCTGGCCCACGAGGCCGGCAAGGCCTGTATCATCGTGGTGAACAAGTGGGATCTGGTGGAAAAGGACGACAAGACCATGGACCGGATGCGGGAGGATATCCGCCGGGACCTGAGCTATATGACCTACGCCCCCATCGTGTTCATCTCCGCCCTGACCGGCCAGCGTGTCACCCGGCTCTTCGAGCTCATCAACTACGTCCGGGAGCAGTCCTCCATGCGGATCACCACCGGGATGCTCAACTCCGTTCTGGCGGACGCACAGACCCGTGTCCAGCCCCCCACGGATAAGGGCCGCCGCCTGAAGATCTATTATATGACGCAAGTGGGCATCCGCCCGCCCCACTTTGTGGTGTTCTGCAACGATAAAAAGCTCTTCCACTTCTCCTATCGCCGGTATCTGGAAAATCAGATCCGCAGCGTGTTCGGGCTGGAGGGCACACCCATCATCATGAGCATCCGTCAGAAGGGAGAAGAAGATGCATAACGTGACTGTAGCCTTCGCCGTACTGCTGGTGATGCTGCTGTCCTACTTCTTCGGCTGCTTCAACGGCTCTTTTATGGTATCCCACTTCATCATCCGGGACGATGTCCGCAAGCACGGCAGCGGCAACGCCGGTCTCACCAACTTCTACCGCACCTACGGTGCCAAATACGCCCTGCTGGTCATCGCCTGCGACATGGGCAAGACCGTGGCGGCGTGCCTGCTGGGCAGCTTCTTCTTCCGCTGTCTGGGCTGGGACGGCACCTTGGGGACGCTTCTGGCGGGCCTCGGCTGTGAGCTGGGCCACATCTTTCCGGTGTTCTACGGCTTCCGGGGCGGCAAGGGCATCCTCTCCGGCGGCACGCTGGTTCTGCTGCTGAACTGGCGGGTGGCCGCCGTGGCATGGGCGCTGTTCCTGCTGCTGTGGCTCACCACCCGATACGTCTCGCTGGCCTCCATCACCGCCACCTGCAGCGCCCCCATTACCGTGTACTTCGTCTATGGCCACAACTGGCTCTACACCGGTCTATGTCTGGCGGTGGCGGCTCTGGTGGTCTGGTGTCATCGGGAAAATATCCAGCGCCTTCTCCACGGAACGGAGAAAAAATTCAAGTGGCACGTCAACCCCACGGAGGGCAAGGATCCGCCTAAATAAGAGAGAGAAAATAGACAGAAAGGAACCAAGCACATGAAACACAACCAAATGCGTCAGGTGGTATTCCCCATTCTGGCGGCCTTTATCTGGGGTACTTCCTTCGTGTCGCAGGATATCTGCGCCGACTCCATGGGGGCCTTCACCTTCAACGGCACCCGTTACTTCATCGCCGTACTGTCTCTGCTGGTGGTGATCGCCGTCATGAACACCACTCGGAAGGACCGGCCCCAGCCCACGGCGGAGGAAAAGAAGGCCTCCCGCAAGCAGCTGTGGCTGGGCGGCCTCTGCTGCGGCACTGCTCTGGCTGTTGCCTCCAACTTCCAGCAGGCGGGTCTGGTGGCCGGCACCGACGCCGGCAAGGCGGGCTTCATCACGGCGCTGTATGTGGTGCTGGTCCCCCTGTTCGGCCTGTTCTTCCGCCGGAAGGTCAGCGGCCCGGTGTGGATCGCCGTGGTGCTGAGCGTGGTATCCCTGTACCTGCTGTGCATCAAGGGCAGCTTCTCTCTGGCCCCCGGCGACCTGCTGATTTTGGTGTGTGCCGTGTGCTTTGCCGTACACATTCTCCTCATTGACCACTTCACCGCCCGCTGCGACGGCGTGAAGCTCTCCTGCCTGCAGTTCCTGTTCGCCGCTATCTGGTCCACCATTCTGGCCCTGATCTTCGACACCATTGACTTCCACGTCCTTTGGGAGTGCATCCTGCCCCTGCTGTACGTGGGCGTGTTCTCCTGCGGCGTGGGCTACACCCTGCAAATTCTGGCCCAGAAGGATTCCAACCCCACGGTGGTCACCATCCTGCTGAGTCTGGAGAGCGTGTTCGCCGTCATCGCCGGTGCCATCATCCTGCACCAGCAGATGTCCCTGCGGGAGTATATCGGCTGTGCTCTGATGTTCATTGCTGTGGTGCTGGCGCAGGTCCAGTTCCCCGCCAAAAAGGCCAAGCAGCTCCAGTAAGCCCTTTACAAATCAACAAAAGACGCCCTCCGGCATGGCCGGAGGGCGTTTCTCTATTCCCTTCTTCCCTTTCAGGGCTTCATGCGGCGCAGCAGCTCCACCAGCATCTTCCAGACCCGCTGCACGGAGGAGATGGACATTTTCTCCCGGAAGGTGTGGATCTCCTTCAGATCCGGTCCGAAGGACACGCAATCCAGCCCCGGCAGCTTGGCGGAGAACAGCCCACACTCCAGACCGGCATGGATGGCCTCCACCTTGGGTTCATAGCCGTACTGATCGGTGAACACCTCCACCATCAGATCCCGCAGCGGAGAATCCGGCAGATAGGCCCAGCCGGGGTACTCCCCACGGGTGGAGGTCTCCCCGCCCAGCTCCGCCGTCAGGCAGGCGATGCGCTGGAGCAGCATCTGCTTCTGGCTCTCCACGCTGCTGCGAACGCTGCTGGACAGATGCACCGCCGTCTCGCCGGTGGTGAGGATGCCCATGTTCAGGGAGGTCTGCACCAGACCGGGGATGTCGGCGCTCATGACCTGTACGCCGTTGGGGTGGCACACCAGCAGGCACACCGCCCGGCGGGTGGACACTGCGTCCATAGGCAGCATGGCCGTCTCGGCAGGCTCCACCGTTACCTCTACGTCGGGATCCGTCACCCGGTACTCCTCCCGCAGGGACTGCGTCATGCGGCGGCAGACCTCGGCGGTGACCTCGGCGTTGGCGGAAATCAGCGCCTGTGCGCCGGTGGGAATGGCGTTGTCCTTCAGCCCGCCGCAGACCTCCACCAGCCGCAGCTCCGTCTCCTCCGCCACAGAGGCCAGCACACGGCCCATCAGCTGAACGCCGTTGCCCCGGCCCTTGTCGATCTCCGTGCCGGAGTGGCCGCCTACCAGCCCCTGAACGGTAATGCGCTGCACAGGAGCCGCAAAGACCTCCCGCCGCACCGGCAGCACGCAGTCCATCCGAGCGCCTCCGGCGCAGCTGACGGTGAACACGCCCTCGTCCTCAGAGTCAATGTTCAGCATCCGGCGTCCCTTCAGGCCGGACACGTCAATGCCCATGGCCCCGTCCATGCCCGTCTCCTCGTCCACGGTGATGACCGCCTCAATGGGAGGATGGGGCAGGCTCTCGTCGTCCAGCACCGCCAGCGCCATGGCCACGGCGATGCCGTCGTCGCCGCCCAGCGTGGTCCCCTTGGCATAGACAAAATCCCCGTCGATGGCCAGATCCAGCCCCTCACGGGTCATGTCCTTGCCGCAGTCCGGCGCTTTCTCGCACACCATGTCCATATGACCCTGCAAAATCACCGGCTCCGCCCCCTCGTACCCGGCGGAGGCGTCCTTAAAGATGATGATGTTGTTCAGCGCATCCTGCTGATACCGCAGGCCCCTCTCCCTGGCAAACTCCGCCAGCCAGTCGCTGACGGCCTTGGTGTTGCCCGAACCGCGGGGAATCGCGCTCATCTGCTCAAAAAAGTGAAATACCCGTCCCGGCTCCAGATGCTCCAGAACTGCCATATACATCGCTCCTTTTCTCTGTATGGGATATCGCCCTTAGTATACCCCCTGCCGCCGGATTTGACAAGAGAAAAACTGCCGGGACTCTCCTCCCGGCAGCTTTCACGCTGAAGCATCTAAATTTTTTTGCTGCGGGACTCCCGCAGGCGGCACGTCCCTGCGCCGCTTGGTCGGAGATTGCCCCTCGCCGCCTCTTATTCGTCGGCGTTGATGTGGTACAGCCCCGCCACATCCTCCAGCGCCACCGAGAAGGTCACGGCCTGCGCCTCGGTATGCGCCCCCGCTTGGGCCATGATGGCCTGCATCACGGTGTTCTTGTCGCCGGTAGGCACCACCATGAGGATGATCTCCCGCTCCTCGGCAATGGACATTCCAAAGAACTTCCCGGCATCCTCGGCGCCAGTGCTCTTGGCGTGCAGAATGGTGCCGCCGTGGGCTCCTGCGCTGCGAGCGGCTCCCATCACCGTGTCGGTGTAGCCCTGATTGGCAATGGCCACGATCAGCTGATACGCTGCATCCTTCATGCTCTCATCCTCCTTCACTTCCACATCCGGCTCCGCCTCCGGGTTGCCGGTAATCAAATAGTTCATGGCCGTCCGCCCGCCGATGCTGCTCAAAGGCAGGCACATGGCAATGCCGGTGCCGGGGTTGGTCAGGTGCATGGTGGTGACCAACTCCTTCATCAGCACCTCCTTGCACGCCGGTGTCACCACCGACAGCATCACGGACTTCTCCGTGGCCTCCAGACCCAGATAGCTCAGCACCTCATCGCTGGCGGTCCCCCGGCCCAGCGCCGTAAACACCACCGGTGCGCCGAAGGCCCGGTAAAAATCCACAAATCGCTTGGAGCCCATCACCCGGTTGGTAATGGTGATCATCAAATACAGTCGCTTCATATGCCCTCCTATGCCAGCTCGATGATCTCCTCCACCTGCCCAACGGCCGGTACAGGAGTGCGCTTGCTGAGCTTTCGCTGATAGCTGACGCCCAGCAGCTGGATGGTCACCAGCGGCGTCATAGCCACCATGGCCACCACGCCGAAGGCGTCCGTCACCACATTGCCCCCCAGCGCATCGCAGGCCCCCATGGCAAAGGGCAGCAGGAACGTGGCCGTCATCGGACCGGAGGCCACGCCGCCGGAGTCGAAAGCGATGGAGGTAAAGATCTTCGGCACCACAAAGGACAGCGCCAGACTCAACACATAGCCGGGGATCAAAAACCACATGATGGAGATACCCGTCAGCACCCGGATCATGGCCAGCGCCAGCGACACCGACACGCCGATGGAGAGTGCCGCATTCATGGCGCTGGCGGGAATGGCTCCGGCGGTGATCTCCTCCACCTGCCGGTTCAGCACATGGACCGCCGGTTCCGCCGACACGATGAAGTATCCGATGAGCATGGCAATGGGGATCAGCAGCCAGCTGTAGCTCTCATGGGCGGCGATGCTCTCCCCCAGGAAGCTGCCCACGGGCATGAAGCCCACGTTGACACCGGTAAGGAACAGCACCAGCCCGATGTAGGTGTACAGCAGACCAAAGAGCATACTCATGACCTCCCGCCGGTGCATCCGCCGGGTGACCAGCTGGAACAGGACGAAAAACGCCAGAATGGGCGCCAGAGACAGGAAGATCTCCTTAAAATACTCCGGCAGCGCATGGGTATACGACCGGAACATCTCCGCCGTGTCCTTGGCATCCGGCACGCTCACCGGGGTATAGGAGCTGCCGTCGGGCTGATACAGCAGGCCCAGCAGCAATACCGTGATGATGGGGCCGATGGAACACAGGGCCACCAGACCGAAGCTGTCGCCCCCCGCCTCCCTGTCGTTACGCACGGCGCTGACGCCCACGCCCAGCGCCATGATAAAGGGTACCGTCATGGGGCCGGTGGTGACGCCGCCGGAGTCGAAGGCAACGGCCCAGAAGTCCGGGGACACGAAGCCCGCCAGCACGAACACGATGGCGTAAAACCCGATCAGCAGATGCGACAGCTGGATGGCAAACAGAATACGCAGCAGGGCGATCACCAGAAACACACCCACACCCAGCGCCACGGACCAGATGATGACCCGATCCGGGATAGACGGCACCTGCCCTGCCAGCACCTGCAGATCCGGCTCCGCCACGGTGATGATGACGCCGATCAAAAAGCTGATGGCCACGATGACCCACACCTTTTTGGATCGGGTGATCTCCTTACCTACCGCCTCACCCAGTGGGATCATGGACATCTCCGAACCCAGAGTAAACAACCCCATACCCACGATCAGCAGCAGACTCCCCAGCAAAAACGCCATCATGGCGTTGTTGGAGATAGGGGTAATGGTAAAGCACAGCACCAGCACAATGGCGGTGATGGGCAGCACCGAGGTCAGCGATTCCTTCAGGGGCTTGCGGAAAATGGTCAGCACCTCTCCGGCCTCCCGCCGCTTGCGCCGCAGGCGATCCTGCTGCGCCTGTACGCTCAATGGCTTACGAGACAAATATCTTCCTCCTTTTCCAATTTTCTCCTGACAAAATGAGAGCGCACCTGTCCGCACATTGGGCAGATGCGCCTCGCATCTCTACTTACAATATCATTTTATCATGAAAAGCCCCCTCAGGGCAAGGGGTTTTCCGTAAAGAATCCGTGAACAAATGGCAAGGCTTACTCCTTGTCAGTGTCCGCCGCATCCTGTTTCTTGGCTTTCTCCTCCCGTTCCCTGCGGATGTGATCCACCAGCAGCAGCACGCCCATCAGCAAGCAGGCAATGCCCAGCACCAGATAGATGGCGCCGCCCCGCTCCAGGATCCCCACCAGCGCAAACAGCACGCCGAGGATAAAGACGATGACCGTGATCTGCTGCCGCTTGCGCCGGTCCCGCTGGCGCTTGATCTCCTGGATCTGTTCGTCGGTGTATTCCGTGTACTTCATTCCTTCTTCTCCTTTTCCGTTATAACTCCTCCCGTGGGCCGGGACGGTAGCTCTCCTCCATCAGCGCCAAGATCAGCCCTCCGGCGGACAGCTCCGTCAGCCGCTCCTGCAGGGTCTCCCGCCTCTCCGACGGCAGAGATACCGTCAGCGTCACATCAGCGCCGTAGTCCATATCGTCCAGAATACCGTCCGCAGCGGCGATCTCCAGCTTCACCCGCTCAAACAGCGGATAGGGGCAGTTGAGCCGCACACGGGCCCACAGACCCATGGTGGCCACGCCCGCCGCCGCCAAGGCGTCCCGTGCGCCCTTGGAGTAGGCACGGGTCAGCCCTCCGGCCCCCAGCAGGATACCGCCGAAATACCGGGTCACCACGCACACTGCGCCGGTGACGTTCTCCCGCTGGAATACGTTCAGCATGGGCTGTCCCGCCGTTCCCTGAGGCTCTCCGTCGTCGGAGTAGCGCATCAGATTCGCCCCCAGCAGATAGCACCAGCAGTTGTGCCGTGCGTCATAATACTTCTTCTTCGTCTCCTGGATCCGGGCTTGAGCCTCCTCCTCCGTCTCCACCCGCCACACGTGGCTGATGAACCGGGAGCGCTTCTCCACAAACTCGCTCTCCGCCTCCTGAAAGGGGATACGAAAGCCGTCAGCCATGGCGCACCTCCCACTCCTGCCTCGTAATGGCCTGACACACGCCGGGATGCTCCGTTCCGTCGGGCCACGGCGACGGCGGCGTGTCGCAGACGTGTCGGAAGCCGCACTTCTCCTGCACCCGCCGGGATCGTTCATTCCCCGGAAAATGGGCGCACCACACACGCTCCGCACCCATCTCCCGAAACTGCCGGCGCAGCATCGCCTCCACAGCCTCCGGGATCAGTCCCTGACCCCAGTAGGGGCGGGCGATCCAGTAGCCGATCTCCGGCTCACCCCTCCCCTCCGGTATCTCCGTGGGGAATACGCCGATGGCGCCGATGGGGTCGCCGTTCCCGTCCTTTGGCACCACGGCAAAGGTTCCCTCCTCGGCCAGCACCGTCCGGATGATGTTCCGGCTGTCCTCCACAGAGGTGTGGGGCGACCATCCGGCGGCGGGGCCTACCTCCGGGTCGCTGGCCCAGCGGTACAGCGCCTCGGCATCGCTCTCCTGCCACGGCCGCAGCAGCAACCGTTCCGTCTCCATCATTCCCAGTCCTCCTTCGGCTCCGTCCAGCCCTCGATATAGTCCTTCAGCTGGCCCAGCACCTTGGGGGGACACACCGCCGTCACATCAATGCTCTCCTGATAGGCCACATCCTCCACCTTGGCCTCCCGATAGAGACTGTCCAGCATCCCCGCCTTGTCATAGGGCAGATGGATCACCACCCGGCGGGTGCCCTTGTCCAGTTTCCGGTCGATGGCCTCCATCAGCGCCGGGATACCCTCCCCGGTCTTGGCGGAGATGGACACGGCGTCCTCCTCATGGCTCCGCTCCCCGGAGAAGGCCACGTCGCACTTGTTGTATACCCGGATGCAGGGGATCTGATCCGCCTTCAGCTCGTGGATCAGGTCCTCCACAATGGCGGCCTGCTGCTGCCACTGGGGATTGGACACGTCGATGACGTGCAGCAGCAGGTCGGCGTACTCCAGCTCCTCCAGCGTGGCCTTGAAGGCCTCCACCAGCTGGTGGGGCAGCTTGCGGATAAAGCCCACGGTGTCGGAAATCACCACATCCAGCGTATCGCTGACGGTGAGCAGCCGTGTGGTGGTGTCCAACGTATCAAACAGCCGGTTGTTGGCAGGGATGCCCGCTCCGGTGATGGCGTTGAGCAGGGTGGATTTTCCGGCATTGGTGTAGCCCACGATGGCCACCACCGGGATCTCGTTTTTCTGCCGCCGCTGGCGCTGGGTGCTGCGGACCCGCCGCACCTCCTCCAGCTCCGCCTTCAGCTTGTCAATCTTCCGGTGGATGTGGCGGCGGTCCGTCTCCAGCTGCGTCTCGCCGGGGCCCTTGGAGCCGATGGGGCCCTTGCCGCTGGTGCCGGCCTGTCGCTCCAGATGAGTCCACATACCCACCAGCCTCGGCAGCAGATACTGGTACTGGGCCAGCTCCACCTGCAAGCAGCCCTCCTTGGTCTTGGCCCGCTGGGCAAAGATGTCCAGGATCAGGCCGCTGCGATCCAGCACCTGTACCCCGGTCATCTCCGTCAGCACCCGGATCTGGGAGGGCGAGAGGTCGTTGTCGAAGATGACCATGGTGGCCTCTTCCTCCTGCACCATGCGCCGTACCTCCTCCACCTTGCCCTCTCCGATGAAGCTGTGGGGATCCGGCTTCTCCCTGCTCTGCAAAATGGTGCCGACGGCTTGCCCTCCGGCGGTCTCTACCAGAGCCGCCAGCTCCGCCAGACTCTCCTCGTCTGCGTTATCCTCCCGCAGCACCGGGGAGCGCAGCCCCACCAGCACCGCATAGTCCCTCTTGTTTTCCCTGTTTTCTTCCAAAGTTCTGCGTTCCATGTACATCCTCGCTTCCGGTTTTCACCTAATAATATAGTATACCCGGCGGCAAAAGTAAAGAACCCGCAGCCAAAAAGCTGCGGGTCCTGTAAAAAGTGTCTTTACTTGTCCAGACCGAAGCGCTTGTTGAACTTCGCCACACGTCCGCCGGTATCCACCAGCTTCTGCTTGCCGGTGAAGAAGGGGTGACACTTAGAGCAGACTTCTACGCGAATATCCTTCTTCGTAGAACCTGTCTCAATTACATTACCGCAGGCGCATTTGATAGTAGTCTGCTGATAATTGGGATGGATTCCTTCCTTCATTGCTCTGGTTCACCTCTTTCTGGTACAATAGTCCTCTTTCACAAAGGCAACTGTGATGATACCACATCTCATGGCAAAATGCAAGCACTTTTTGCAAATTTACAAATTTATTGTGGCGCCCGTGGAGAAAAAGTACAATACCTTGCGGCAGACCTTCTCCTCCATCACCTGCTCCAGCGCCTGAGCATAGGCCTCCAGCTGGGGCCGGTACTCCTCCGCCCGCTGCGGCTCCTCGCCGGGAGCCAGACGGTCGGTCTTGAAGTCCACCACCACAAGCCCCTCCTCCGTGCGGAAGGCGCAGTCCACCACGCCCTGAAGCATCAGCTCCTCTCCCTCCGCCGCTGGGTCGTACAGCGCCGCCGGCATCAGCAGGGCAAAGCGATACTCCCGCCAGACCTGCCGGGCCTGCCGGATCTCCTGCGCCAGCGGCGTCGCCAGAAACGCCCGGATGCGCTCCGTGTCCACCGCCTCCGCCTGCTGGGGCGTCAGAAGCCGCCGCTCCGTGAGCTGCCGCACCTGCTCCTCCGGGTCCGGGCCGTCCAGCTCCAGATACTGCATCACCAGATGCATGGCCGTCCCCCGCTCCGCAGCAGTGAGCCTGCGCTCCTGCTGCAAAAAGAGGGGCCTCTGGAAGTCCAGCCGCCGGGGCCGGGCGGATGCCGCCCCCTCTGCGATCTCCTCATCCAGTACCCTGCCCTTCAGCTGGGTAGCCGTCACCTTGGTGGGGATGGTGCAGGCCGCCGTGTGGCCATAGCGCAGCTCCATGGCGGAGAGATCATACCGTCGCTCCTGCACCGCAGCCTCCTCCGGGGCCGCAGCCGCAGGCCCACATTCAAACACCGGGTTCTCCCACAGCCGCACCTGCCAGCCGCCATCGGAGAGGGCCGGCTGCTCCGGCTCCATGTCCGCCCACTGCCGCAGCACCGCCGCCTCCGGCGTACACAGCAGCGGCAGCAGGATCCAGTCCCCCGGCGCCTTGGCGCTCCCCACGGCCTCCGGCGCCGCAGGACAGCCCGCCACACTGAGCAGGCCCCGGACCCGATTGCGTGCAAAGCGCATACAGTCCACGCAGATCAGCTTCTCCTTGGCACGGGTCATGGCCACGTACAGGATCCGCATCTCCTCCGCCAGACTCTCCCGTGACAGGGCCAGCTGAATGGCCTGCTTGGAAACGGTATCGTACCGGATACGCCTCCTCCGATCCACCCGCTCCGTCCCCAGTCCCAGCCGGGGATGCACCAGCACAGGCCGCTGGAAATCATCTCGGTTGAAGTTCTTCTGCAGATCCGCCAGGATCACCACCGGGAACTCCAGTCCCTTGGACTTGTGGATGGTCATCAGCTGCACACCGCCGCTCTCCTGCCTTGCGCTGATATCCGGCAGGTCGCCGCTCTCCATCAAGTCATGCAGATAGCTGACAAAATCGAACAGATTCCCCCGTCCCGCAGCCGCCAGCTGCCCGGCATAGGCGTACAGCGCCAGCAGATTGCTGCGCCGCTGCGCACCACCCTCCATGGCCCCGAACACCGCCAGCGCCTGCCAGTCCGTATACAGCTTCCACAGCAGCCGGTCCGCCGTCAACTCCCCGGCCGCCGCCCGCAGCTGCGCCAGCCGCTCCAGAAAGGCACGGCTATCCTCGCCGTCGTCGGCACACAGAGCGCCGTAGTAGTCTCCCCCCGGATGCCCGCCCCGGATCTGGGCCAGCCGATCCGGCGAAAAGCCCAGCAGCGGCGACCGCAGCACCGCCAGCAGCGGCACATCCTGCCGTGGATTGTCCACGATCTGCAAAAACGACACCATCACGGCGATCTCCATGGTCTCGAAGAAGGACTGCTCCTCCCCCCCGGCGCAGGGGATATCCTCCCGCTGCAGAGCCGCCGTGAAGGCCTTCCGCCTTGCCGCTGGAGAGCGCATCAGGATCACGATATCCTCCGGGCGGACAGGCCGCTGCTGCCCGTCCTCCCCCTGCACGGGGAAGCCCTCGTCCAGCAGCTGCCGGATACGATGGGCCACGAACCGGGCCTCCACCTCCGTCCGGTCGAAGCGCTCCTCCTCGGTATCCGCCACGCTGATCAGATGGAACTCCGTATCCGTGTCACTGCGCTCCGGATAACCTGCGGCCCCGTAGTTCAGTTGTTCCTCCGGCCCGTAGTCCATCTCTCCCATCTGCCGGGACATGATGCTGCCAAACACAAAGTTGGCAGCCGAAAGCACCTGCCGCCGGGAGCGGAAGTTCTGGCTCAGCAGCACCTTTCGTGGCTGCCCCTCCTCTGCCTCCTCTGCCGGTCGGTAGGCCAGATATTTCTCCAGAAAAATGGTGGGGTCCGCCAGCCGGAACCGATAGATGCTCTGCTTCACATCCCCCACGGTGAACAGGTTCTGCCCGTCCCGTGAAATGGCCCGGAAGATGCAGTTCTGCACCTCATTGGTGTCCTGATACTCGTCCACCATGATCTCCCGGTATCGCCCGGACAGCTGCCGCCCCAGCGGCGTCGGCGCACCGTCGTCACCCTGCAAAAGCCGGATGGCATAGTGTTCCTGATCGCTGAAATCCATGCAGTTGCGCCGCACCTTCTCCGCCTGATAGGCGGCGGTGAAATCCTCCGTCAGCTGCACCAGCGCCAGCATGGCCGGGGCCATGGCCTCCAGATCCTCCAGCTGCTCGCTCTCGCTGACCGCCAGCAGCGCACCGATCTCATCCAACTCGTCCTTGCACCGCTTGCGCACCGCCTGCGCCTGCTCCTTGGCCCCGTCGCAGCCCTTGACGACGCCCATCCGCCGGAAGGCGGGCTTCAGCCGGGCCATGGCGTCCCAGCCCTCCTGCGCCGCCGTCTCATAGCCCTGCAGCTGCTCCGCCATCTCCAGAAACCGGTCGCCGTAGCCCCGGTACAGATCCGGATACTGCTCCATCCACGCTGCCGTCTCCGTCAGCTTCCTCGCCCAGAACCGGGTCCGCCGCAGGATGCTGTCCGTCAGCACCTCCCGGTAAGGCCCCACGGACTCCGGCACCTGCTGCCACTGCTCCCGCAGCCGCTCCAGCCACCGCATGGGGTAGGCGTGGCTCTGGATCTTCCCGTGGATGTCCAGCACCAGCCGCTCCAGCGCCCGGTCGTCCCGCCCGGCGCCCAGCGTCTCCGCCAGCTGTTGGGCCTGGGTATCCCCCCGGCCGATGCGCTGGTAAAACTCCTCCAATACCTGCTCCAGCACCTGCATCCGCAGCAGCTCCGCCTCCTGCTGATCCAGCACCCGGAAATCCGGGGTCAGGCTTCGCTGCCCCTCCGGCGGCAGCAGGTGGATGTTCTCCCGCAGCAGGCTCCCGCAAAAGGCATCCACCGTTTTGATGTCCGCCTGATACACCCGCATCATCTGGCGGCGCAGGTGCATATTCTCCGGCTGCCGGGCCACTCTCTGGCTCAGCTCTGCGGCGATCCTGCCCCGCAGCTCCGCCGCCGCCGCTTTGGTAAAGGTGATGATGAGGAAATCGTCGATGCGGCAGCGCTCCCGCTCCATATAGCCGAACAGCCGCTCCACCAGCACCTTGGTCTTGCCGGAGCCGGCGGCGGCGGACACCAGCAGGCTGCCGCCCCGGTCCTCCATGGCCCGCCGCTGCTCCGGCGTGGGCTCAAAGCTCCCCATGACGTCCCTCCTCTCCCGCCTCATGCGCTACAAATTCCCAGAACTCGTCGGGCTTCACCCGCTTCAGCGGCCGCAGCCGGTCGCCGGCCTGCCCGTCCTGGAAGTGACAGGCCGATGCAAAATCGCAGTAGGTGCAGGCGCTCTCCTGAGGCCCCCGCCAGCATGGGTCTGCATCGATGTTCCCCTGCCGCAGCTCACGGATGATCTGGTGCAGCAGCTTCTCCACATACTGCCCCAGTCGCCCCAGCTGCGCCGCCGTAGCCACGCCGCCGCTGATGCCGCCGTCCTTGCTCACCTGAATGGGCAGGAAGCACGGCGCCTCCAGCGCACTGTGCTCCATGGCCCGCAGCACCTCCGGGTCCCCCAGCACCATGCCGTCCCGCCGCAGCTCCCGGTCCATGGCCCTGCGGAGGGCCTCCGGTGTGATATCCCGGTCGGCCTTCAGGATCAGATCCCGTGCCGGGTGGTACAGCACCCCCGCCGGAACGATGGGGTATCCGAAGCAGGACTGCCCCTCCTTCTCCAGCGTGAACAGATACAGCAGCATCTGGATCCCCAGCCCGTACCGCACATCCGACAGGTCAAAGGACTTGCGCCCCGTCTTATAGTCCACCACCCGCAAATACAGCTTCCCGTCGTGGAGCCAGCCGTCCACCCGGTCCACTTTTCCGCTGACGGAGAGGGTGGCGTCCCCCTCCTGAATGGTGATGGCCGGCAGTGTGCCGTCCCGTCCGCCGAAGCCCAGCTCAAAGGCCACGGGCTTGAAATCCGATTCCGCCAGCTCCTCCGCCATGCGGTCCACGATGTCCTCCGCCGTGGTGCGCAGCCGCCCGAACAGATAGCGGAACCGGGCGCTCTTTTCCTCGTAACCCGGTATCTCGTCCCGGATGTAAAGGTCAATGTATTTACGGACCATAGCGTGCAGCTGCGGCGTTTTCACCGCCGCCCAGCCGCCGCTGCCTGCCACCTCACGGGCGGTGTTCTCCAGCAGATAGTGCAGAAACGTCCCGATCTCCGGGGCCTCGAAGCCCGCCGGACGCCGTTCCTTGGCCCGCAGGCCGTACTGCATAAAGTAGCCGAAGTGGCACTGCCGCACCCGGTCCATCCGGGATGCGGACATCCCCATCCGGGTGCCGTACAGGGACTGCACCGCCGCCGGGGACAGCCGTCCCCGCCGCAGCTGTCTGGCCCGCTCCATGGCCGCCAGCGTCCCGGCGTACTCCTCTCTCCCGGCAAAGTACCGCCACAGGGAGCCGCCCATCTCCTGACCGGCCTCCTCCAGCGCCACCGCCGGGGTCAGCAGACGCACCGTCTCCCGCTCCGGCATCAAGCCCGGAAACAACCGCTCCAGCCGCCGCACCACAAAGGAGGGCCGCAGCTGTCCGCCGTTGTGATCCGTCACCGGATAGCTCACCGTCAGATGCTCCGACGGCTGGGCCAGACAGGCATAGATGTTCTGCAATTCGTTGTCCAGCGGGTCAAAGGCCGCATCCGACAGCAGAATGTCCCGCTGCTGCAAAATCTCCCGCTCCTCCGGCTCCAGCAGGCCGTGGCCCGACGGCGGCTGGGGCAGCACATGGTCGTTGGCCCCCAGCAGAAACAGCCGCTTCACCGAGTGCCGGTCGTTGCGGGTCAGCTCGCTGACCTTCACCTGATCCAGCGTCGCCGGGATGGTCCCCACGCTGTACTGGGTCAGCACCAGCCGCAGAAGCCGGGCAAATTCCTCGCCGGAGAGCTCCATCTCCCCTAGGATCTCCGCCATCTGATCCAGTACGCCGCACAGGATCTTCCACAGCTGGCTGTATTCCTCCGCCAGCTGGGCCTGTCCCTGCCGCAGCAGCTCCTCTGCCGTCTCCTTCAGGCGCTGCGGCACGCCGGACTCCTCGGCAAATATGTAAAGCATCTCCGCTTTATCCCTGGCCTTCGGCCTATCCTTCAGGCCATCGCTCAGGGGCAGCAGCGTAGAGCGCACCTTCTGCCTTATGCGGTTGACCTCCGCCAGTCGCTGCTGCCGCTCCGGGGTCATCTCCTGCCCGTAGCCGTCGGGGTTTGCCGTCCACTCCGTGTCCCGCAGCCACATATTCCCCCGGATGCTCCACAGGATCACATAGTTCTCCAGCAGGTCGCATTCCTCCGCCGTGATGCCCGCCATCCCCGTCTTGAGATAGCGGAACATATCCTCCCGCCGGAAGCCGCCGGTAACGGCATCCACCGCCCCCAGCAGCATGGTCAGGGGCGGCTTTGCCAAAATATCGCTGCGGCGGCTGATGTACGCCGGGATGCCATCCCGCTGAAAAACGCTCTCGATGACCGGGCCGTATACCTCCATGTTCCGGGCGGTAACGGCAATGTCCCGCCAGCGGCAGACCCCGGAGGCCACCAGCTTCCGGATCTGCGCCGCCGTCCGCTCCACCTCGCCGTATACCGTGCCGCACTCCCACAGCGCCACCTGCTGCCGGCAGTCGTCCCCCTCATAGGGCACATCCTCCCCCAGCAGGCGCTTCTCCAGATGGGCCAGCGGCCCCTTCCCGGAGCCGGTGAGCCACACGATCTCGCACTCCGTCCCCAGCTGCCGGGCCATCCGCTCCAGCCGCTGCCGCTGACGCAGGGCATTCTGAAACAGCGTCCCCTCCGCCCGGTCGCCCAGCAGCGTCACCGTCACGCTCTCCGCCTGACGCATCACCTGCTCCAGCACGCTCTCCTCCAGCTTGTTCAGATAGGAGAACCCGTCCAGATACACGTCCTTGCCCCGGAGATAGTCGCTCTCCGCCAGCCGGTCCCGCAGCTTCTGGAGCCGGGACCGGGCGTCCACGCCCTCGGCATGGAGCTTCCCGTCATAGGCGGCATACAGCAGCGCCAGATCCCGGAGCTTGTCGCCCATGGCGCCCTCCATATCCTCCACCTGCTGCCACAGGGTCTGGGGCGTGATCTCATAGGCGTAGAACTCCTCCGTCAGATCCGTCAGCTGCCGCAGAAACGCCGCCCGCTGGGAGGGCCGTCCGAACACCTTCAGCCGGCTGTGCAGCTCCTGCAGCGCCAGCCGCATGGTCAGCAGCTTACCGCCGCCGTCCAGCGTGAACTCCGCCAGACCTCCGGTCCGGGCCAGCACCCGGCTGCCGAGGCTCTGGAAACTCAGCACCTCCGCATCACGGGAGGCCGTAGGCCCCAACGCCCGGCACAGATCCACCTCCGCCTCATGGGAGATATGCTCCGGCACCAGCAGCACCTGCGGCCTCTGGCTGCGCTGCCGGGCCATGGTCTCCAGCACCCGGCGGGACTTTCCGGCTCCCGCCCGTCCGATCCATATGGAAAGCATGGCTTCCCTCCTTCACCTTACTCCGTCACGCCGGGGATATCTCCCACGCCGTTGAGCACCAGCCGGGGCCGGTACGGGAATTTCTTGATGTCCGCCCGGCTGGTGATGCCCGACAGCACCAGCACCGTGTCAAGGCCTGACTCGATGCCCGCCACCATATCCGTATCCATCCGGTCGCCGATCATGACCGCCTCCTCGGAGTGTACCCCAAGGATCCGCAGGCCCGTCCGCATCATCAGGGGATTAGGCTTGCCCACAAAGTACGCATTCTGTCCGGTGGCCATCTCGATGGGTGCGATCATAGCCCGGCAGGCGGGGATGATGCCGTCCTCCGCCGGCCCCGTCAAATCGCTGTTGGTGCCGATGAGCTTGGCCCCCTTCAGCACCAGCCGAACCGCCTTGAGGATGTTCTCATAGTTATACGTATTGCCCTCGCCGATGATGACGTAGTCCGGGTCCACATCGTTCATGGTGATGCCCTCGTCGTGAAGGGCCATAATGAGCCCCGCCCCGCCGATGACATAGGCGCTGCATCCCGGTGCCTGACTGCTGATGAACCGGGCCGTGGCCAGTGCACTGGTATAAAAGTGGCTCTCGTCCACATCCAGCCCCATGCGGTGCAGCTTCTGCTGCAGCTCCTTAGGAGACCGCTCGGAGGAGTTGGTGAGGAACAGGAAATTTTTCTGCTCCCGATACAGCCACTCCACAAACTCCTTCACCCCCGGCAGCAGACGGTTCCCATGATAGATCACACCGTCCATGTCGCAGATAAAGCCCTTCTTCTTTCTCAGTTCCTCCATGGATTATGCTCCTTTCTGAATTGGCCTTTTTCAACACTTATATTATACCTTGCCGTGGGACATAATCCAAGCACGCTTTTGTAAAATCCGCTGTTTTCCAGAATTTTTAGCAATTTCCTGCGGGAAGTACATATTTTGCTTGCTTTTCCCTGAAAATCGGGTACAATATGAGGGCGTCTGCTCTCCGGCAGACAAAAAATCGACTTTTGGAGGAACCTATGAAAAAAATCGTATCTCTGGCGCTGGCCGTACTGCTGGTGCTCTCTCTGGCCGCCTGCGGCGGCAAGAACAGCGGCACCGGCGATGTGTCCGATGCCCTGACCCTGCTGAACACCGTCTGGGCCACCTACAGCGAGGAGGAAAAGTTCCCCGTCACCGGCGGCGACTATGACCACCCCGTGGACGACGCTCCCGGTGCCTTCGACATCTCCAACGCCGACAACATGGACTATATGCTGGGCTTCCCCGGCCCCTCCGTGGCCAATCTGGTGGACGCAGCATCCCTGATGCACATGATGAACGCCAACACCTTCACCTGCGGTGCCTACCACCTCAGCGATGACGTCAGCGCCGCCGACGTGGCCTCCTCCCTGCGGGATAATATCATGAACCGCCAGTGGATGTGCGGCTTCCCCGACAAGCTGATGGTCCTCACCATGGGCCAGTTCGTAGTCTCCGTCTACGGTGCCGAGGATCTGGTGGATACCTTCCGGGATAAGCTCCAGAACTGCTTCTCCTCCGCCGTTGTAGTCTACGACGAGTCCATCGCCTGATGCTCTTTTCCAGTATTCCCTTTCTCTTTTACTTCCTGCCGCCGGTGCTGCTGCTCTACTTCCTGACGCCGGACCGCTGGAAGAATCTGACTCTGCTGCTGAGCAGCCTCGTGTTCTACGGCTGGGGCGAGCCACGCTTCCTGCTGTTCATGCTGGCCGCCATTGCACAGGGCTACGCCTTTGGGCGGCTCATGGAGCGGTATCCCCGTCATAAGCGGCTCTTTCTCATTCTCTCGGCAGTGCTGAGTCTGGGGCTTCTGGGCTATTGCAAATACGCCGGCTTCTTCCTCCGCACCTTGGGTGCGCTGACGGGCCTTTCCCTGCCGGCTCTGCAGATCGCCCTGCCCATCGGCATCAGCTTCTATACCTTTCAGGTGCTCAGCTACGTCATCGATGTCTACCGTGGCACGGTGCCGCCCCAGCGGAACCTGCTGCAGCTGGCCACCTATGTGGCCATGTTCCCCCAGCTCATTGCCGGGCCCATCGTCCGCTATGCAGACATTGCCCCGGAGCTGACCCGCCGCCGCCACACGCTGACGGATGCTGCCGCCGGAGCACGGCGCTTCGTGGTGGGGCTTGGGAAAAAGGTCCTGATCGCCAACGTGCTGTATGAGTTGATGTCCGCCTTTTTGCAGTCCACCCAGCCCTCGGTGCTGTTTACATGGCTCTACGCCGTGGCCTGCGCCCTGCAAATTTACTTCGACTTCTCCGGCTACAGCGATATGGCCGTGGGCCTCGGTCGGATCTTTGGCTTTCATTTCCCGGAAAACTTCCGCTACCCCTTCCTCTCCGGCAGCGTCACGGAGTTCTGGCGTCGCTGGCATATCAGTTTGGGCAGCTGGTTCCGGGACTACGTCTATATCCCGCTGGGGGGCAGCCGCTGCTCCCGCAGCCGGTGGCTGCTGAACGTGTTCCTCGTCTGGGGCCTGACGGGCCTGTGGCACGGGGCGGCGTGGAATTTCGTGCTGTGGGGCCTGTTTTTCGCCGTCCTGCTGGCGGCGGAAAAGCTGTGGTACGGCCACGGGCTGGAAAAGACCCGGCTCTTAAAGCACCTGTATATGTTCCCCCTGCTGGCGGTGAGCTTCGTGCTCTTCCATGCCGCCGACCTCCCCGCCGCCGGGCAGCAGATCGCCGCCCTCTTTGGTTTCGGCGGCCTGCCCGCCTCCGGGGTGGAGAGCCTTTACTACCTCCGCAGCTACGCCGTCGTATTGGTCATCGCCTTGCTGGGGGCCACTCCCCTGCCCGCCAAGGCGGTGCAGCGCCTTCGGGACACCTCTGCCGGCAGCGCCGTGCTGTCCGCTGCGGAGCCTGTGGCGCTGGTACTGCTGCTGGCGCTCTGTACGGCGTATCTGGTGGACGGCTCCTTCAATCCCTTCCTGTATTTTCGGTTTTAAGGAGGGCTGATCGTGAACGAAAAACGCACTGCCCTGCTGACGGTATGCCTGCTGGGTGCCTTTCTGCTGACCTTCTCCCTCTGGGCGTACCTGAAGCCCGACGGCGCCTTTTCCCAGAGTGAGCGCCGCAAGCTGACCCAGAAGCCAAGCTGTACAGTAGAAAGCATTTACAGCGGGCGCTATATGTCTGATTTCGAGACATACGCCCCGGATCAATTCCCCCTGCGGGAACAGTTTCGGACCTTGAAGTCCCTGACCAGCCTCTACCTGCTGCGCCAGCGGGACACCAACGGCGTATATCTGGCGGAGGGCTATGTCTCCCGTCTGGAGTACCCCATGCAGGAGGACTCCATCGCTCACGCTGCCCAGCGCTTTAAGTACCTGTACGATACCTATCTCTCCGGCACGGACTGCCGGCTGTATCTGTCAGTGATCCCGGACAAGAACGCCTTTCTGGCCTCCTCCCACGGTTATCCGGCGCTGGACTACGGGGCCTTCACCCAAAGCCTGCGGGAAAAAACTCCCTACCTCACCTACCTGCCGGTAGACGATCTACTGTCGCTGGAGGACTACTACCGCACCGACCTCCACTGGCGGCAGGAACAGCTGACGGACGTGGCTGCCCGCCTGCTGGAGGGGATGGGGGCCAAAGCCCCCGGCACCTTCCGGGAGGAGACTCTGCCCACCCCCTACTACGGCGTGTACTACGGCTACGCTGCCCTGCCCATGGAGCCGGACACCATCCGCTATCTCACCAATGACACCTTGGAGAGCTGCACCGTCTACCACTACGAGACCGGCCAGACCACCGGCATCTACGATGGGGAGAAGGGCGCCGGGCGGGACCCCTACGAGTGGTTCCTCTCCGGCTCCGAGTCCCTGCTGACGGTGGAAAATCCCCACGCTGCCACGGACCGGGAGCTTGTGATCTTCCGTGATTCCTTCGCCAGCAGTCTGGCCCCCCTTCTGGTGGAGCAGTATGCCAGAATCACGCTGGTGGACATCCGATACCTTTCCAGCACAACGCTTGGAAAGTATCTTACCTTTACAGATCAGGATGTGCTGTTTCTGTACAGTGTCCCCGTCCTGAACCACAGCGACACCCTGAAATGACCCCGTCATCCCTGACGTGGCCGCAGCATTCCCCTGTCTGGCAGCGGTACTCTTGACCCCTTGCTACCCCCGACGCATCCACAGTATGGCTGGCAGCGGTATATCTGACCGCCTTCATCCCTGCAAACATCACGCATCCGCAGTATGGCCCTCCCCGGCAAACGCCGGGGAGGGCCATGTCAGCGTGTCGAAAAAGTCTTTTCGACACGCTGAGGCATTTTTCAGACCTTCAAAAAGCTCTGAAAAATGCGGATCATCATCGTGCAGGACACCCTTCCTGGGTTTCCCGCACACACCCTTCCGCCCCGTTGACAAAAGACTTCCGCTTTTTTGACCGTCTCACATGACCCTCCCCGGTAAACACCGGGGAGGGTCATGTATCGTATTTATCTCAGAGCTGTACAGATTCAACACTCCATATGGAATCTTCTCACCAACCCCTCCGACCGGCCGCCCTCTCCGCTCAGTGCTTCCCCAGCCACTGGCGCAGGCCCTCCCAAAGCTCCACCGCCCGGAACCGCAGGACGTAGCCGCCGTCCTCCTCGGTGATGAGGGACAGATCCTCCTCCCCCAAGCCGCCGGAGACGGCCGTCTCCTGAAAGTCACAGGCGGCAGTGGTACACAGGGGTGGGAACACCACGCACCACCAGTTTTTCCCGGCTCCCTCCCCGATGACCACCCGCAGAGCCAGATACTCCCCGGAGGGTAATGCAAAGCCGTCATACTCCCGTGTAGGAAACTCCGTCTCCTCCAACCTGGCGCTGACGGTGTATCGGCTGCCCTGAGCGGCGATCTCCTCCGCCGCCGTCTGCTGCAGCCGGGGCAGCGCCTCGGCGAGACGCTGCCGGGCCTCCTCCATGTCTCCCGACTGGCGCAGGATGTCCTCCGTCAGCACCAGCACCCGATCCCGCACCCGCAGCTTCAGGGCCTGATCCGCCTCGCTGTCGGAATTGGCGATGACGTGGAGTCGGATGACCTTCTGCTCCAGCGCATCCTGCCGCTGTAGGGTACAGACTCCCCACAGCAAAGCCGCCGCCACTGCCAGCAGCAGCGCCGCCTCCCATGTATGTAATTTATTTCCAGTTTTCTTCCGCATAGGAAACACCTCTCCGTGTCGTTGATTTTTGCACGGAAGGATGAAAGCACCGTCCCATGCAGCTTATCTGCATTGTGGACGGTGCTTTTGCGTTTTATACCGGTACGGAAAAATTTTGGACGATCACAGGACAAAGCCGGGACAAAATCACGACCTCTTTTTTCTTCCTTTTTGTCCGCTGGACGTCCGATAAATGTCCAGAAAAATGTCCGGAAAATGCCTGAAAAAAATATCGGGCCGTCGACGGGCAAATTACCCCCGCCCCACACAGCGGACAAAGGGGACCTCGGTCATAGCCGCTGCGGCGGACCGGGCAGCTTCCTCCTGAGAAAAAATTCCCACCACGGCGGAGCCGGAGCCGCTCATGCAGGCCGCCCCCGCCCCCAAGGTCAGAAGTCTGTCCCGGATGGCAAAAATCTCACTCCCCGGCGGCAGCACCTGTTCAAAGACGTTGCCGATTCGGGAGAAGATCTCCGCCAGATCCCGGCGCTGTAAGGCATCCATCATCCGGCGGGTGTCCGGGTGGACCGCCATCCCCGCCTCATCCAGTCGCCGGTACATCTCCGCCGTGGAGAAGGATACCTGCGGCTTGCACACAACGAACCAGCACTCCGGCAGCGCCCGCAGCGACAGCAGCTGCTCTCCCTTCCCCTGCACCAGCACCGTGCCGCCCCGGACGCAGTAGGGGACGTCACTGCCCAACTCCATGCCCATGCGTTCCAGCGCCTCCATGGGCAGCTCCGGGGCGTACAGCTTCCGCAGGCCACGCAGCACAGCGGCAGCGTCGCTGCTGCCGCCGCCCAACCCCGCCTGAGAGGGGATACTCTTTTCCAAGGTAATATGCAGGCCATCGCAGGCCACGCCTGTGGTGCGAAAGAACACCTCCGCCGCCCGCCACGCCAGATTGCTCCCGTCGGCGGGGATCGCCGCATCGTCGCAGGTCAGGGAGATGCCCTCCCCTGTGCCGCTCTCCATCGTCACCGTATCGTACAGCGCCACGCTCTGCATCACCGAGACTACCTCGTGATAGCCGTCGGGGCGTCTGGCCCCCACATCCAGCGTCAGGTTCACCTTGGCGGGTGCCAATTCTTGCCGCTTCATGCCGCTCCCTCACTCTCCTTGTTCTCCCGAGGATTATATCACAGGTCATGCGGAAATTCCATAGTGAGAAGGAAATTCGTGAAAAATGGTCAAGACTCCGATCCAAAAGGGTCGGAGTCTTGTGGTATGACCGTCGAAATGCCGGGCCTTTCTTAAAAGTCTTCGCCTTTCCCGCTTCCGGAGGTGAGGGCATTCCCCTTATGGTTCCCCGCTTTTTGTGGGATGGCGCACACATTGCCGCCCTTCGGCAGCGGGCAGACCGGTGTCTTTCAGGACGCTGGCCCCCGGTTTACGGTATTTCGCTCTCTGGGAGATCAGACCAGTACGACCCGGTGGAACACCTTCTTGCCCTTGCGGATGATGACGCCATCGCCGGTGAACTGCTCACAACCCAAGGTCTCGTCAATGGACTCCACCTTCCGGTCGTTGACGCTGACGCCGCCCTGCTGTACCAGACGGCGGGCCTCGCCCTTGCTGGCGCACAGGCCGCAGCGGACCATCAGGTTCAGAATGTTGATCTGGCCGCCGCCCAGATCGTCGTTGGTCAGCTCCGTGGTGGGCATATGGGCGGCGTCGCCGGCACCGGAGAACAGGGCCTTGGAGGCCTGTCGGGCCTTGTCGGCCTCCTCGTCGCCGTGGACCAGCTTCGTCAGCTCATAGGCCAGAATGTCCTTGGCCTCGTTGAGCTTTGCACCCTCCCAGCCGGCCATCTCGTCGATCTGCTCCAGAGGCAGGAAGGTCAGCATCCGGATGCACTTGAGCACATCGGCATCCGCCACGTTGCGCCAGTACTGATAGAACTCGAAGGGACTGGTCTTGTTGGGATCCAGCCACACGGCGTTGCCGGCGGTCTTGCCCATCTTGTTGCCCTGAGAGTCCGTCAGCAGGGTGATGGTCATGGCGTGGGCATCCTTGCCCAGTTTGCGGCGGATCAGCTCCGTGCCGCCCAGCATATTGCTCCATTGGTCGTTGCCGCCGAACTGCATATTGCAGCCGTTGTGCTGGAACATATAGTAGAAATCGTAGCTCTGCATGATCATGTAGTTGAACTCCAGGAAGCTCAGGCCCTTCTCCATGCGCTGCTTATAGCACTCGGCCCGCAGCATATTGTTGACGGAGAAGCAGGCACCTACCTCACGCAGCAGATCCACATAGTTCAGCTTCAGCAGCCAGTCGGCGTTATTGAGCATGACGGCCTTGCCCTCACCGAACTCGATAAAGCGCTCCATCTGGCGCTTGAAGCACTGGGCGTTGTGGTCGATATCCTCCTTGGTGAGCATCTTCCGCATATCGGTGCGGCCGGAGGGGTCACCGATCATGGTGGTGCCGCCGCCGATGAGGGCGATGGGCTTGTTGCCCGCCATCTGCAGGCGCTTCATCAGGGTCAGGGCCATGAAATGACCCGCCGTCAGAGAATCCGCCGTGCAGTCAAAGCCGATGTAGAAGGTGGCTTTGCCGTTGTTGATCATTTCACGGATCTCTTCCTCGTTGGTGACCTGTGCGATCAGGCCACGGGCCACCAGTTCTTCATAAATTCCCATAGTTGTTCTTTCCTTTCTCCTTTATGTGGGATGTGATCGGGCGCAGGGGGAAAAGAAAACGCCCCCTGTCCGCAGACAGAGGGCGATGTATCATCGCTGTACCACCTCAGCTTCGCCGCTCCCTCACGGAAGGCGGCCTCATGGAGTGCCATCACACTCCGCCGCTGTAACGGGCGGACCCGACCGTGCCTACTGGCCCCTGAAGGGCGTTGGGACGGCTGCTCCGGGATGTATTCGCAGCGGCGCTCCTCTCCTCTTTTCACCGGACAGAGGCTCTCTTTGCAGGTGCAGGCGCTGTTACTTGTTCCCCTCCTTGCAGTAGCTTTTGTAGTTGCTGTGAGGACATTATAGGGGGTATCGGCGGGTTTGTCAAGCCCTATTCCAGCGTACGCTTGAAATCCTCCGCCGCAGATAACAGCTCCTCCGCCCCCTCCAGCATGGTGGGAGTGATGTGGGCGCCGCCGGTGAGGCGGGCCAGCTCCTGCCGCCGCTGGGCCCGATCCAGCCGCCGCACATGGGTAAAGGTGCGGCCGTCGGTGACGCCCTTCTCCACGGAGAAATGGGTATCGGCCATGGCGGCCAGCTGGGGCAGATGGGTGACGCACAGCACCTGCTTGGTGCGGCTGATGCGGGCCATCTTCTCCGCCACCTTCTGAGCGGCCCGGCCGGAGACACCGGTATCCACCTCGTCAAAGACCATGGTGCCTACCCGGTCCTGCTCCGACAGAACGTTCTTCATGGCCAGCATGATGCGGGCCAGCTCGCCGCCGGAGGCGATCTTCTGGATGGGACGCAGTTCCTCGCCCACGTTGGCGGACATAAGGAAGCGCACGGCGTCCATTCCGGACTCAGACAGGGGCTGGGGCTGGAAGTCGATGGCGAAGCGGATGCGGCCCATATCCAGCTGGCGAAGCTCCGTGAGGATCTGCTCCTCCAGCCGCTCTGCCGCCTGATGGCGGGCCTTGGACAGCTCCTCCGCCGCAGACTGGGCAGCAGACAGGGCCTTCTTCTCCAGCTGCTGCAGGTGCAGCAGGGTGTCGCCGGCGTCCTCGATGGCGTCCAGTTCCTTGGTGCTGCGGTCCAGATAGGCCAGCATACTCTCTACATCCGGGCCATACTTCTTTTTCAGCCGATACAGCTGATCCAGACGGCCCTCCACCTCGTCCAGCTCCTGCGGGGAGAAGTCGAAGGCGTCCCGCTTGTCCTGCACGGTGTAGGCCAGATCGTAGACCTCGCTGTACACCGCCTCCAGCCGCTGGTACAGCTCCTCGAAGCTGTCGTCCAGACGGCGGATGGGCTCCAGAGCGCTCTGGGCCTGCCGCAGCAGGGCCAGTGCGCCGCTGGTGCTGTCGTCGCCGCTGAGACAGAAGTCCGCCTCGGAGACGGCGGACATGAATTTTTCGCCGTTGCGCAGCAGGTTGCGGCGGGAGGTCAGTTCCTCCTCCTCACCGGGCCTCAGCTTGGCCCGCTGAAGCTCCTGGATCTGGTAGCGCAGGGTATCCATGCGGCGGGCCTTCTCTGCCTCGTCCATTTGCAGGGCGTGCATCTGACGGCGGATATCCGTCAGCTTGGCGTATTTCTCCCGATAGGCGGTCAGCAGCGGCTCGGTGCGGCCGAAGCTGTCCAGATACAGCAGGTGCTGCTCCTCATCCAGCAGCTGCTGGCCGTCGTGCTGCCCGTGGATGTTCAGCAGGCGGCTGCCCAAGGTGCGCAGCTGCGTCACCGTGACGGGGCGGCTGCCCACCCGGCAGACGTTTTTACCGTCGGCGTGGATCTCCCGCTGCAGCAGCAGCTCCTCATCCCATGTGATGCCCAAGTCCTCCCCTACCTCCGGCGGGATGCCGGTGAAGCAGGCGCTGACGTAGGCTTTGTCGGCCCCGGTGCGGATCAGGTCACGGGAGGTGCGCTGACCCAGCACGGCGCTCAGCGAGTCAATGACGATGGATTTACCGGCGCCGGTCTCGCCGGTGAGGGCGTTGAAGCCCGGCTCAAAGGTGATATCCGCCCGGTCGATGATGGCGATATTTTCGATATGGAGCAATTCCAGCATCTGTCATCCCTCCGTACAGGCGCTGCTTCAGCGCAGCATCTCCTTGATCTCGTCGGCAAACTCCGCCGCTGCGGCGTTGTCACGCAGCACCAGCAGAACGGTGTCGTCCCCCGCCAGAGAGCCCACCAGATAGGGAACCTCCATGCCGTCCAGCGCTGCGGCGGCGCCGTTGGCCAGACCCGGCATGGTCTTGATGACCACCAGATTCTGGGCGTAGTCCACGCTGAGGACGCCCTCCCGGAAGATGGTACGCAGACGGTCGGCAAAGTTCAGCTTTGTCCGATGGGCGGACACGGCATAGCGGTAACGGCCCTGCCCTACCGGCTCCTTGATGAGGTGCAGCTCCTTGATATCCCGTGAAATGGTGGCCTGCGTGCTGCGGATGCCCCGCTCCTGAAGCCGTTCCAGCAGCTGCTCCTGTGTCTCCACCGTCTCCTCGGCAATGATCTGCAGCAGCTGCTCCTGACGCTGATTTTTCATGCTTTTGTGACCTCCCCGCCCATTTTCTTATCCAAAATCTCGCAGAAGCTCTTCTTGGACAGCCGCACCAGCTTGGTGGTGTATCTGGAGGTGCTGACACGCACCTGATCGTTGTTTTTCAGAGAGAACGCCTTGCCGCCGTCCACGGACAGGTAGACGAACTTGCGGTTGGCGTCCGGTGCCTCCACGGTGATGACGTGCTCCGGTGAGAGAACGTAGCTGCTGGAGCGGGTGGAGTGGGGGCAGATGGGGGTCAGCAGCAGGTTCCGGGCGGTGGGCTCCACAATGGGGCCGCCGGCGGCCATGGAGTAGCCGGTGGAGCCAGTGGGGGTGCTGGCGATAATGCCGTCGCCGCCGACCTTGGTGAGCTGGCCCTCCTCTGTAAAGATATTCAGCCTTACAACCCTTGCAATGGAGCCCTTGGAGATGACAGCGTCGTTGAGGGCGATGTTGTTATACACGGACTTTCCGCCCCGGAGGACGGACACGTCCAGCATCATCCGGGACTCCACGTCGAAGCTCCAGTCCGCCAGATCCCGCAGGCGGTCCAGCTCGTCCACCTCCAGCTCCGACATGAATCCGAGGCTTCCCAGATTCACTCCCAGCACCGGGACGCTGTGCAGTGCCACCGTCCGGGCCAGATGCAGAATGGTGCCGTCGCCGCCGAAGGCGATGAGCAGGTCCGCCGAGCGGATCTCCTGATGCAGCGGGGTGATACGCAGGCCCAGCTCCGCACCATAGCCCTCCCGCTGGAAGGGCAGGCACACCACCGTCTGAAAATGCAGGGCATCCAGCAGCTTTTTGGCCTCCTTGCACACCCGCAGCTCGCTATCCCGATAGGGATTGGGGCAGAGGATCACTTTTTTCATATCTACTCCTCCTCAGTCCTTCAGCTGACTGTGCGACTCCGCCACCAGTGTCGGTAGGTCAAAGCTGCCGTCCGGCTCATCGCACTTTTTCAAATAGCCAAGATATTCGATGTTTCCCTCCGGTCCACGGATAGGAGAGTAAGTGATTCCAAGCACTGTAAAGTGGTTTTCCCTGGCATGGGTCAGGAAGTGCTCCAGCACTTCGAGATGTACAGCAGGGTCCCGTACCACACCTTTTTTGCCTACCTTTTCCCGGCCGGCCTCGAACTGGGGCTTGATGAGGCAGGCGATCTCGCCCCCCTGCCGCAGCAGGCCGTACAGCGCCGGGAAGATCAGCTTCAGGGAGATGAAGGACACGTCGATACTGGCAAAGTCCAGTGGATCGGGGATCTGCTCCGGGGTCAGATACCGGGCGTTGGTGCGCTCCATGCACACCACACGGGGATCGCTGCGGAGCTTCCAATCCAGCTGGCCGTAGCCCACGTCCACGGAATAGACCTTCCGGGCACCGTTTTGCAGCATACAGTCCGTAAAGCCCCCGGTGGAGGCGCCGATGTCGGCGCAGATCTTATCGGTCAGGGTGATGGGAAAGGTCTTCATGGCCTTTTCCAGCTTCAATCCGCCCCGGCTCACATAGGGCAGAGCGTGGCCTCGGACCTCGATAGGGGCGTCGCTCAGCACCGCCGTGCCGGGCTTATCCACCCGCTGGCCCGCCACGAACACGTGGCCCGCCATGATGACGGCCTGTGCCTTCTGGCGGCTCTCCGCCAGACCACGCTCCGTCAGGAGTACGTCCAGCCTTGTTTTATTGCTCATGCACAGCCTCCTCTGCCGCAGCGGCGACGCCCTCAGCGTCCAGTCCGCAGAGATGACGCAGCTCCGCTACACTGCCCTGTGGGATAAAGCGGTCGCCTGTATTTTTCAGCACCAGCCGCCGGGGGGCCATGCCCAGCTGGGCCATGACGGCCGCCACCCGCTGGCCCACACAGCCGGTCTCCACGCAGTCCTCCAGCACCAGCAGACGCTCCGTGCCGGTCAAAGCCGTGCGGATGGTCTCCGGGGACAAAGGGGCAATGGTGCTGAGCTTCAGCACCTGTGCGGAGATACCCCGCTGTGCCAGCAGATCAGCGGCGGACAGGGCTTCGTTGATGAGGGTGCCGTAGGTCAGGAGGGTGATATCCGTCCCCGGACGCAGGCAGGCGATGGCCTCATCGCTGCGATCCTCCTGATAGGCCCCCTCCCCGCCACGGGGATAGCGCACCGCCACGGGACCGGTCTCCTCCTGCACCGCACGGCGCAGCATGGTCCGCAGTTCGGCAAAGCTGGCGGGACAGAACACCTTCATGCCCGGCACCTGAGACAGGTACATCACGTCGAAGCAGCCGTGGTGGGTCTCGCCGTCGGCCCCCACCAGTCCGGCCCGGTCCACCCCCAGCACCACATGGAGCCCGCTGAGGGCCACATCATGCAGCAGCATATCATAGCCACGCTGCAGAAAGCTGGAGTACACCGCCAGCACCGGCACAAGGCCCTGCTTGGCCATGCCCGCCGCCGTGGCCACGGCGTGACCCTCGGCAATTCCCACGTCGAAAAAGCGGCTGGGGTAGGTCTTGGAGAATTTCGTCAGCCCCGTACCGTCCACCATGGCGGCAGTCAGGGCGCAGATGCGGCGGTCCTCCCCCGCCAGTCGGGTCAGTGTCTCACCGAAGACGGAGGAAAAACTGGGTGCGGCGGGCTTGCCGCTGCCGGTACGGACATCAAAGGGCCCGATGCCATGGAACCGGCCGGGATCCGCCTCGGCGGGGCCGTAGCCCTGCCCCTTCACCGTGTGGACATGGAGCAGCACCGGACAGCGGAGATCTTTAGCCTCCCGCAGCATCCGGGTCAGCTGGATCACATCGTGGCCGTCCACCGGCCCCATATAGGTAAAGCCCATGTTTTCAAACAGGGTGCTGCCGGGAAGCAGGGACTTTTTCAGCGCCGTTTTCACGTCGTGGCTGACGGAATAGAGCCTCTGCCCCGTCTGGGAGGACTCCAACACCTGACGGTAGCGCTTTTTGAAGGCGTAGTAGCCGGGCTTGCTGCGCAGGCGTGACAAATGCCGGGACATCCCGCCCACGTTGGGGTCGATGGACATCCCGTTATCGTTCAAAATCACGATCATAGGCTCGTGAGAGGCCCCGGCGTCATTCAGTCCCTCGAAGCTCAGACCGCCGCCCAAGGCTCCGTCACCGATCAGTGCCAGCACCTGATAGTGCTGGTGCAGCAGCGTCCGGGCCCGTGCCATGCCCAGAGCCACGGACACGGAGTTGGAGGCGTGGCCGGCGATGAAGGCATCGTGGGGGCTTTCCCACGGCTTGGGGAAGCCGGAGAGGCCGCCCAGCTGGCGCAGGGTGCCGAACAACTCCCGCCGCCCGGTGAGGGCCTTGTGGACGTAGCACTGGTGGCCCACGTCGAACACCAGACGGTCCTGCGACGTGTCGAACACCCGGTGGATGGCCACCGTCAGCTCCACCACGCCCAGATTGGACGCCAGATGCCCGCCTGTCCGTGACACCTGCTCCAGCAGGAAGGTGCGCAGCTCACGGCACAGCAGGCGGGCCTGTTCATCATTCAGTTTCCTCACATCGGAGGGGTCATGTATCTGTTCCAACAGCAAGTTGATCGCTCCATTTCATCGGTAAAGATGCAGGGTATGCATGAGCCGGGCCACCCGGTACACCACGCCGGTACACTCGTTGATGGCCACCGTCTTTCCCAGCGCCTTGCCGCCGATGGTGATACCGGAGATCAGCGCCGTCACGGCGATGGAGATAAGAATGGAGGTAGTGCTCAGGTCCTTCTGCAGCTCCACCACGATGACAGCCGCCGTGGAGCCGCTGACGATGCCGCAGATGTCGCCCACCACGTCGTTGCAGAAGGAACTGACCTGATTGGCGTTTTTCAGCAGACGGATGGCCTCCTTGGCGCCCTTTTCCTTGTGGGCCGCCATGGAGTGGAAGGGCTTGGGGTCGGCGGCGGTGACGGCCACGCCGATCATATCAAACACGATGCCGAGGGCGATGAACACCGCCAGCACGATGATGGCCACGGCGTAGCCGGTCCCCTCCAGCGCAGTGGAGGAGAAAAAGCTCAGCAGCGCCGACAGCGCCACCGCCAGCAGAAAGACCCGCAGCGCCCAGCTGCAGCCGCTTTTCTTCTTGTTCTTACTCTTGCTCTTTCCCTTATTTCTATCGGTTTTATCGCTTTCGCTCAAAGGAATATCCCTCTCTTTGCTTTGCAAAAATATAGATGCTTCATAAGAAAATACTGAACAGGGCAGCGCCGAGGGTTAATCTTGCGGCTTAGGTACGGGTAGGATTTCCCCACAGCACACCTCTCGTTGCCGATCAGGCGGTTTCCCGTTCGGTGCTGCGCCATGATGTTACCGGTCATGAAACCCGACTGCCACTTAGTCCGCACTGCAATCCCCCCTGCGCCCCTGTGGGACAGCCTAGGTGATTTCCACAGCAGTCAAACCGTCTCTTAGCCTCTTTTGCAGGCAGGGTTTCGAGAGAATCAACACGCTGCCCCTGGCCAGGGGCAGTGGTGCTTCCACTTCCCTATCTACCCTACCCACGCAAGGCAGGCTACTCTGCACACAGCGTTCACGGCACAAGGCCGGGTAGCACCGCATTGCAGGTTCATAATCTGCCTCGTACACAGGTCGCTTGACCACAAAGGGAGTACGCCTGTGCACAACAGCAGGTCTCCACAGAGGCAGGGTCGGGTCCTCCATGCCATTGGAGGGCGCCCCACCACCGCAGATGCGGGGGCTCCCGCATCTCCTCCCAGCACCCACCCCAAACTGGGCGTAAGCAGCAGGCACCAGGAGTTTCACAGTTGTGCCCTTAAAAGGATTTTTAGGCCCTTCTTAGAAGACGGCAGATCTGACTAGGATACTGCGCCGCTGTTCAGTGATTCAATATATTATCATACTTCCGCCGAATTTACAACTGATTTATGCAAGATATTCCGTATATTTTAAGTCATCCGGGGAAAAATCGGCCGTTAAGAAATTTGCAAGCCCCGGAGGAAGGGCCTCCGGGGCTTCAGCGTGTCGAAAAAATCTTTTCGCCACGCTGTAGCATTTTTCAGAGCTTCAAAAAAGCTCTGAAAAATGGGGATCATCATCGTGCAGGACACCCTTCCGGGTTTCCCGCACACACCCTTCCGCCCCGTTGACGAAAGGCTCCCTCTCTTTTGACAGGCTCAAGCCCCGGAGGAGAGACCTCCGGGGCTTGTCTTATTTCACCGACAGGCGGCGGGCCAGCGCCTCGTCCGGTACGGCGTAGATCGTCTGATAGGTGGTATAGACTACCATGCCGGGCTTCCCCCCGGCGGGCTTTTTCACGAATTTCACCGGGGTATAATCCACCGGCACCTTGCCGCCCTCCCGGCCCTGAGAATAGTAGGCGGCCAGCGAAGCGGCCTCCTCAATGCTCCGGTGGTCCGGCTCTGTGCCGCCGGTGCAGAGGATCACGTGGGAGCCGTGGATCTTTTGTGTGTGGAACCAGATATCCCGGCGGTCGGCGTCCTTGCACGTCAGCCTGTCGTTCTGGCGGTTGCTGCGGCCCACCAGAATCCGCAGGCCCGCTGTGGAGCGGAACTCCCGTGGGCGGGAGGCCCGCTGGAAGCCGGGCTGCTTCTTGCCCCGGCCCCGAAGGTAGCCGCCCTCCGTCAGCTCGGTACGGATGTCGTTGAAGTCCTGCTCCAGCTCCGCCTGCTGCAGTTCCTGCACCACGCTCTCCAGATAGGAGAGCTCCTGCCGGCCCTTTTCCAGCTGCTCCGTCAGGATGCGCTCCGCCGTCTTGGCCTTGGCATACTGCTTGAAGTAGCGGGCGGCGTTCTGCTGAGGCGTCAGCAGCGGATCCAGACGGATATCCAGCTGGGGGCAGCCCTCCTCGTAGTAGTTCTCCGCCGTCAGGCAGGTCATGCCCCGCTCCATGCGGTAGAGGTTGGCGGTGATGAGCTCACCGGACAGCCGCAGAGACTCCCGGTCCCGTGCGGCGGCGTACTCCTTCTCCTGAAGGGCCAGCTTCCGGCGGACACGATCCCGTGCGGCGGTGGCGGCCTTCATCAGATCCTGCCCCTTCTGGCGGACACGGTCCGCCTGCTCCCGACCCTGATAGAAGTCATCCAGCAGTTGGGCGAAGGTGTCGTAGGTGCAGCAGGTGACCGAGGGTCCGTACTGGGTCACGGGGAAATAGGAAAAGTCCGCCGGTCGGCCCTCACGCTCCAGCAGCCGCGGGAGAAAGCGGCCCTCCTGCACCTGCTGCTGCCATGTGTGGAAGGTCTGCCACAGGGTGTCGGGGTCGGTGCTGCGGGCGTCCGTTTCGCCGCAGGTGCGGCAGACCAACTCCCGTGCCAGCAGGGGCGGAATGGCGGTGAAGGTGTCCATAAGCCAGCGGTCCAGCGGACTGTCCTCCGGGCGCCGGGCCAGCAGGCGGCGGAAGGCATCCTCCTCTGTCGTCAGCGGGTCGCACTTGTCCTGACGGGGCGGCAGGCGGTAATAGAGCCCCGGCAGCACCTGACGCTGCTGGGACATCTCGAAGTCCACCCGGCGCAGGCAGTCCACGATGCGACCCTCCCGATCCACCAGAATGAGGTTGGCGTGGCGGGGCATGGCCTCTAAGATCAGGCGGTAGTCGCTCTGCTCCCCCAGCTCGTCCACCGCCCGGACGGTCAGTGTCACCACACGCTCCAGCGGCTCCTGCTCCAGACGCAGCAGCCGTCCCCCGGCCAGATGCTTCCGCAGCAGCATGCAGAACATGGGGGGCTGGGCGGGGTTATCCCGCAGCTGCCATGTCAGATGCAGCCGGGGCTGGCTGGCTCCGGCGTTGAGCAGCAGCCGCCGTCCGCCACGCAGCAGCAGGATCACCTGATCCCGTGCCGGCTGCTGGATCTTCTCAATGCGGGTATTCTCTATCTGGGCGGCGGTCTCACGGACCACGGCCTGCATACAAATAGCGTCCAGCGGCATATTATTCCTCCTCCATCATCACGGCGAACAGCTGCTCCACCCGGTCGTGGCGGCCGCTGAGGTGCAGCCAGCCCAGCAGCGCTTCCAGCGCCGTGGCCTGCTGGTACTGCGCACGGCTGGCATGGGTGGGAATGGAGTGGACGTTAGCGTTGCGGCCCCGGCGGAACACCGCCTGCTCCTCCTCTGTCAGCAGGGGCAGGATGCGCTGGGCCAGCTCCGCCTGCTTGGGGGCGCACACCAGCGCCACCGTGGCCCGGTGCAGGCCCTTGCCGGTGGCTTTGCCGTGGGCGCAGAGCCATGTCCGCACCAGCAGCTCATACACGGCGTCCCCCATATGGGCCAGACCGATGCTGCTGATGCCCCGGATCTGATCCGGCGGCAGCTGTATGTGAAGGTAGTCGGTCATATGCGTTATCTCCTGAATCTATATATGTGCTTCAGTGTATCACAAAGCAGGGTGAGATGCAAGCGCACCGGCGGAGAGGGCTTTTTCTCCCAAAATTTTCAATACCCCCTTGACTTGGTAGGTTAACCCTGCTATACTACTAACATACCAAAATGGTAGGTAAATCTTTTCAGGAGGAATCCCTATGATATACGCAGATAATGCCGCTACCACCAAGATGAGTCCTGTGGCGCTGGCCGCCATGCTGCCGGCGCTGGAGGACAACTACGGAAACCCCTCCAGCCTGCACAGTGTGGGCCAGCACGCCGCCGAGCTGCTGCAGAGCGCCCGTGAGACCATGGCCCGGTGCCTGAACTGCAAGCCCCGTGAGATCCTCTTCACCTCCGGCGGCAGTGAGGCCGACAATCAGGCTCTGCTGTCCGCTGCGGAGCTGGGGCGGCTGAAGGGCAAGAAGCACATCATCTCCACCGCCTTTGAGCACCACGCCGTCCTCCACTCCCTGAAGCGTCTGGAGAAGCAGGGCTTCGAGGTGACGCTGCTGCCGGTAGGCCCCACCGGCACCGTTACCGCCCAGCAGGTGAAGGAGGCCATCCGGCCGGATACCTGTCTGGTAACGGTGATGTACGCCAACAACGAGATCGGCAGCATCCTCCCCATCGAGGAGATCGGCGCCGTATGCCGGGAGGCGGGCGTGCTGTTCCACACCGACGCCGTACAGGCGGCGGGACATCTGCCCATTGACGTCAAGGCCCAGCACATCGATATGCTGAGTCTCTCCGGCCACAAGTTCCACGGCCCCAAGGGCGTAGGCGCTCTGTATGTCCGGCAGGGCGTACCCATCACCAGTCTCATCGAGGGCGGCGCACAGGAGCGGGGCAAGCGAGCCGGTACGGAGAACGTCCCCGGCATCGCCGCCATGGCCGCTGCGCTGGAGGATGCCTGCGCCCACATGGAGGAGAACCGGGCCAAGGTGACGGCTCTGCGGGACAAGCTTATTGCGGGGCTGTCCCAGATCCCCCACAGCGCTCTCAACGGCGACCCGGTGAACCGGCTGCCCGGCAACGTCAACTTCTGCTTCGAGGGCATTGAGGGCGAGTCTCTCCTGCTGCTGCTGGATGATGCAGGCATCTGCGCCTCCTCCGGCTCCGCCTGCACCTCCGGCTCGCTGGATCCCAGCCATGTGCTGTTGGCCATCGGGCGGCCCCATGAGGTGGCCCATGGCTCCCTGCGGCTGAGTCTCAGCGAGTGGAACCAGCCGTGGGAGATCGACCACATCCTGCGGGAGGTTCCCCGTGTGGTGGCGTATCTGCGGTCCATGTCCCCGGTATGGAAGGATCTGGAATCCGGTAAGAAGCAATTCATGCTGTAAGCGTTGATTTAGTGAAAGGAGTACTATCATGGCACTGTATACCGATACTGTAATGGATCATTTCATGCACCCCCGGAATGTGGGTGAGATTCCCGATGCCGACGGCGTGGGGCAGGTGGGCAACGCCAAGTGCGGCGACATTATGAAGATGTACCTGAAAATCAATGACGGCGTGATCGAGGATGTGAAATTCGAGACCTTTGGCTGCGGCAGCGCCATCGCCTCCTCCTCCATGGCTACGGAGATGATCAAGGGGAAGACCATCGATGAGGCACTGGCCGTCACCAACCGGCAGGTGGTGGAGGCGCTGGGTGGTCTGCCGGCTCACAAGCTGCACTGTTCCGTGCTGGCGGAGGAGTCCATCAAGTCCGCCATCAAGAACTACTACGACCGCAACGGCACCGAGTATGACCATAGCAAATTCCCGGATGACTGCGGCGAGGTGGAGTCCTGCCGCATGGTGTAAGGGCGAAATCGTTTACAGATCAAAAGTCCCTCAGCTGTATCTGACAGCTGAGGGACTCAGCGTGTCGAAAAGTTTTTTTCGACACGCTGCAATCATTTTTCAGAACTTCAAAAAAGTTCTAAAAAATGGTGATTATTATCGTGCAGGACACCCCTTCCGGGTTTCCCGCACACACCCTTCCGCCCCGTTGACGAAAGTGTCCCCCCTTTTTGACAGCCAAGAGGCTTTCTCTATTCTCCGTCGAATGTGCGGGATTTTTGTCACGCCGTATAAGCCGCCTATCTGCGGGAAATACTGTCATCATCCAAGTGGTGGAGGCGGCGTATGCAGGGGAAGGTGGAAATCTGCGGGATCAATACAGCCCGGCTGGAGATCCTGAAAAACGACGAGATGATGGAGCTTCTCCGGCGCACCAAGCAGGGGGATATGGCGGCCCGTGAGCGGCTGATCCGGGGCAATCTCCGGCTGGTGCTGTCGGTGATCCAGCGGTTCAGCAGCCGGGGCGAGAACGCCGACGATCTGTTTCAGGTGGGGTGCATCGGTCTTATCAAGGCCATCGACAACTTCGACATCCGTCAGCCGGTGCGGTTCTCCACCTATGGCGTTCCCATGATCGTGGGGGAGATCCGCCGCTATCTCCGGGACAACAGCACCCTGCGGGTCAGCCGGAGTATGCGGGACACTGCCTATAAGGTCCTGCAGGCCCGTGAGCGGCTCCTGCGCCAGCAGCAGCGGGAGCCTACGGTGGAGCAGATCGCCCAGGAGCTGGAGCTGCCCCGTGAGGAGGTGGTGTTCGCCATGGACGCCATGTCAGCCCCGGTGTCTCTGTATGAGCCGGTGTACGCCGACGGCGGGGACGCCGTGTGCGTCATGGATCAAATCCGGGACGACCACAGCAGCGATGAGGGCTGGCTGCAGCAGCTGGCGCTGAAGGACGCCATCTCCCACTTGCAGCCCCGTGAGCGGAACATTCTGGCCCTGCGGTTCTGTCAGGGCAAGACCCAGATGGAGGTGTCCTCCGAGATCGGCATCTCGCAGGCGCAGGTGAGCCGGTTGGAGAAAAATGCCATACGCTCCATCAAGCAGGAGCTGTGAAAAAGGGGGTGTGACCCACAGGTCACACCCCCTTCGGTCATTCTTCAGTTGCTCCACGGGGCGTTGCTCTCAGGTGACAATGGCCATGAGATATTCTGCCAGTCCGTTCGATCCGTATAGTAGGAATAGGTGGTGCCATCCAGCGATACAAAGGAAATGAACACACCCTCCCAGCGGCCGGAGCTGCTGCGCTTCAGCGGATAGCGCCACAGGCGCATCACCGAGGTGTCACTGTAATAGAGGGTGGCATCCGGCTCCCCCTCCGGCAGCCGGTCGGTGAAGTGGCCCACGCCCAAAGCGGCCAGACTGCTGTATATGGAGCGGGCGTTACTCTCCCGCAGGCGCAGCTCCTGTCCGTCCACCAGCGCCCGGACGCCCCGGTGGCGCTTGGCATAGATGGTGCTGGCGGAGACGGCGTCCATGCATGCCTCGTAGCGGTTCTTGATGTGCTGGGGCCGGCTGATGAACAGGCCGATGCAGGTCAGCACTACCAGAGCGATCGCCAGAATGACCGCCCACCACGGGAAGGTTTTTTGCCGGGGGCTGCGCTGCACCCGGTCATAGAGTCCCGACATTTTGCCGTCCCCTTTCCCTTTGCGTTCTTACACAGGATACCACACATCCGGTGATCTGTAAAGGCCTACCGGCCACCGCTGATCTGCTGGCACAGCCACTGGGCAAACAGCGCTGCATCCTTGGCGTAGGGATGGACGCCGTCGCTGGTGTACTCCTCTTTCATGTAGCCCTCGTCATCGCAGTAGAGGTGGGAGGCATCCAGACAGTGAACCTTCTTGCCGTCGGCCAGACCGGCGATGCCGTCGTTGACCTCCTGTAGGCGCTGGGGGCTGAAGTAGCTGGCGCTCTCTGCCACGGAGCGGGACACGCCGTAGACCTTCAGCAGGTAGATGGTGGCATCCGGCTGGAGCCTTTTCAAGGTGTCGATGTCCTCCTGATAGGCGCTCAGCAGGCTGCTCATGGGGTAGCCACACTCGTTGATGCCCAGCATGATGAAGATCTTCTTATAGGTACGGTTTTGCAGCAGGCTTTTCAAGTCCGTGGTATCGAAGTTGTTGTCCGAGGCGGTAACGGAGAACATCTGGAAAACATTCATGCCAACGTCTGTGAAGTAATCCGCCTTGCCAAGCCTTGCATAGTAGGCGGAACTGACCATACGGGAATCTCCGATGAACAGGGCATCGTCGAAAAAGCTCTCGTCCTCGCCGTACTTGGCCCCCGGCACCACGGTGGGAAGCTCCGTAGGCACTCCCGGCACCTGCGGCTTCTCCGGTTCGTCGGGTTTTTCCGGTTCAGTGGGCTGCTCCGGCTCGGCAGGCTTTTCCGGTTCAGTGGGCTGCTCCGGCTGCTTTGGCTCATCCTGACTACGCTGCTTGGCCTGCTCCATGCGGCGGAGGTCCGTGTTGTCATGCAGCAGCATGAATGGCACGGCGATGGCCAAACGGTCCTCCCAGCCCCCTACATACTTTTGCAGCTGGGCCTTCAGCACAAGGCCCGTTACGGTGGCTGCCAGGGAGGTGGCCACCAGCAGGATGGCCAGCACGGCCAGTCCTCTCTGTTTTGGTTCTAATCTCTTCATGGCTGCTCATCCTCAAAAGCTGAAATACATAAAGGGGTCGTTGGTGGCCACCGCCATACAGTAAACGCATACCCAGAACAGCACCAGCAGGAGCACCGTTCCCAGCGGGGAGGTGCGGATGCGGCGCCAGAGCTTCTCCGGTAAGGGCGTGGACACCAGCAGACCGATGACCAACACCACGGCGTACTGCCGTCCGTAGACCAGAAAGTCCCGTGCATGGACCGCCGTGCCGCCGGAGAAGGCAAAGAGCCGCCCGATATAGCTGCCGATGTCCTTCAGGGAGGGGATGGCGAAGAGCATCCAACTTAGGGGGATCACCAGGAGCATATAGAGCCGGGAGATCACCTGACTGCGCCGGAGCACCTTGCCCCAGCCCAGACGTTCCAGAGAGATGAGGGCAAAGAGGAACAGTCCCCACAGCAGGAAGTTCAGCGTACTGCCGTGCCACAGGCCCGTAAACAGCCACACCACCAGCAGGTTCAGGTAGGTACGGCCCTCTCCCCTCTTGCTGCCGCCCAGTGGGATGTACACATAGTCCCGGAACCAAGAGCTGAGACTGATGTGCCAGCGGCGCCAGAAGTCCCGCATGGAGCGGGCGGCATAGGGGTGCTCGAAGTTCCGGGGCAGCCGGAAGCCCAGCATCTCCCCCACGCCGATGGCCATCCATGAATAGCCGCAGAAGTCCAGATACAGCTGCAGAGAGTAGGCCACAATTCCCAGCCACGCCATAGGTGTGGAGACGCTCTCGAAGCCGATGGTCTTGACCTGACGCCACAGGCCGCCGATCTGGTTGGCCAGCAGCACCTTCATGGAAAGGCCGATGATGAAGTCCCGCAGGCCCGCATCCAGCTCCCGCAGGGTGCAGGTGCGGCGGTACATCTGCGCTTTCAGATCCGCCGGATCCATGAGAGGGCCGGAGAGGAGCTTGGGGAACATCAGGATCTCTGCGGCGTAGGACACCGGACACTCCTCCGGCTCCATGCGGCCACGGTACACGTCGATGACGTAGGCGGCCATCTGGAAGGAGTAAAAGCTCAGGCCCAGCGGCAGGGCGATGCCGCTGCCCAGCAGGCCGGCATATTTGAAGCCGAAAAGGCACAGGCCCAGCACCAGCAGGTTCCCCACCAGCAGGGGCTTGCTCCCCGCCAGCTTCCGGCCGGAGAGCCACGTCAGAGCCATGAGCCCCAGCAGCAGCGCCAGACACCACGGCCGCTTCCATGTGCCGAGCAGGTAAAAGACAAGACTCCCTAATGTCAGAACGCCGTTTCGCAGTCGCTCCGGCATCAGGTAATATACTGCCAGAAACACCGGCAGAAAGATGAAAATAAAGGGTAGTGTGTTAAAGCCCATGCGATTCTCCTATGGTATTGAACGTGACCGATGCTGTCTATCCAGAAAGACAGCCCGCAGATCACTCTGCAGGCTGTCCCGTAAGCTGCGTGAAACTGTATTTTATTATGGTCTATCCCCATGGGAATTACAATTACAAAATATGCACAAAATGGTTACAATTTGTCTTTTATCTCCGGACAGGGAGAGGCCCACGGCGATGCCGTGGGCCTCTCGTTCATCGACTTCAGTTTTGGTGCTCCACCGGCCACGCAGCCGGTGCAGCGCATATTGCAGGCGGAGGTGGGATCCATGAGGATCAGCCACGGCACGTTGATATCGTACTTTTCCGCCGTCTCCTGGGCCGCATGATAGCCCCGCCCTCATAGACGGCGGCAGAATCGTCCTATTTGGGACATTTCTGCCGGTTTATCCGAAAATTCAGTTCGCCGGCTCCGCCATGGCGCTGCGGACAAAGGCGGTCATCAGCTCCCCCAGCCGGTCCACGCTGCGGTCGATGTCCGCCTCCATACGGTTCCACAGGAATTGCAGGAAAAAGCCCACATAGGCATAGCGGCAGAAGGCGGCGATCTCCTCCACCCGCTCCTGCGGCAGGCCGCTGTTCTCCGTCCGCTGCTGCACCAGCCGGAAAAAGGTGTCGTCCGTCAGGGAGAACACATACTGCTCCATCCGGTCCCGTGACAGGGCGTTGAACACATGGTAGATCTTGGCGGGATGGGCCTGACACTCCCGCATGATGGCCTTGGTGGATGTATGCCAGTCGGTACCCTCTCCGGTGAAGCGGCCCAACTCCAGATGGAACCACGCATCCAACAGATCATAGATGTCCCGGTAGTGGTAATAAAAGGTGTTGGAGCTGATATCGCACCGCTTTACAAGGGCCGTCACGGTGATCTTGTCGAAGGGCATCTCCTCCAGCATCTCCCCAAAGGCCCGCATGATGGCCTTTTGTGTGTATAGCGCCATGAACGCACCTCCTGTTCTTCACCGTATTATAACAGGAGACGCCCTCCGGCGCAAGGGGTGCCTTCCGGCGGTGGAAATATGCCAAAAACCGGCACGATTTCCTATGCTGCGGGCTGGGACTTTCCGGGTTTCCCGGCGGCTTTCCTTCATTTTTTCGCATTGTGAAACCGGTTTTTATTGACTTGTGCTTTCTAACCATGGTACAATGAATTTTGCGTGCAACTTTGGACGTTTTATGTAAATTATCAGGGGATGGGTACGGAACAGCCCGCCCCGGAAAAGGATGTGACAGTCCATGCTGATGTGTGTGTTTCTGTTTCTGCTGTGGCTTATTTTCAACGGGCGGATAACGCTGGAGATCTGCCTGTTCGGCATCGTCGTAACGGGGCTTGTATATGCCTTCTGCGTCGCCGTGCTGGGGTATCATCCCCGGAACGAGCGGCGGGTGCTGGGGCGGCTGGGGCGGTATCTCCAATACGGTGCGACGCTGGTATGGGAGATCGTGAAGGCCAATGTGCAGACCATGAAGGTCATTCTCTCCCCCAAGGCTGCCTACCGCCCTGCCGTGGTGCGGCTGCAGGTGCCGCTGGAGGAGGCCAGCTCCCGTGTGCTGCTGTCCAACTCCATCACCCTGACTCCCGGCACCGTCACCATCCGGCAGCACGAGGAGGAATTTCTGGTACTGTGTCTGGATAAGGACGGCGGTGAGGCCATCCCGGACTGGAATCTGGTTCGTATTCTGAAGAAGCTGGAGGGCAGCAAGTGATGGATCTGATCGAGCAGTGCTATAATTATCTGTTCTGGGGCGCTCTGGTGGTGCTGGCTGTGGGCATTCTGGCGGCGCTGGTGTATATCATCCGGGCCAGGCTGACGGTGGACCGCATCATCGGCATCAACCTCGTCGGCACCATCGTGGTGATGGTCATCGTGGTGTTGACCTTCCTGTTGGGAGAGGATTATCTGGCGGACATCGCCCTGATCTATGTGGTGCTGTCGTTTATCGCCGTGATGATGCTCTGCCGCATTTACATCAATCTCTATCAGCGCAATCAGCGGAAAAAGGAGGAGGCGTCCCATGATCGGTGAATGGATCCGCTTCGGCGTGACCGCCCTGTGCGTGGTGGGGGGGCTTTTCGCCCTGCTTACGGCGCTGCTGGGCCTGTTCCGCTTTGACTATGCCCTGAACCGGCTCCATGCCGCCGCCATCGCCGACACGCTGGCGCTGGGGCTGGTGCTGCTGGGCGTCATGGTGGCGGTGGGCTTCCGGGCCGTGCTGTGGAAGCTGGTGCTGGTGCTGGTGATCCAGTGGTATACCTCTCCCCTGTCCAGCCATATGCTGGCGCAATTTGAGTACCGGGCCGGGCAGGAGGATCTGGCCCGCTATCTGGAGCTGCCGGAGGAGACGGAGGAGGTGAGCGCCCCATGAGCACCGTGTTCCGTCTATTGCTGCTGGCGGGTCTGCTGGTGTGCGCCGTGGCCACGGCGCTGGTGAAAAAGCCCCTGCGGGCGGTCATCATCTACATGGCCTACTCCATCATCATGTCCGTCATTTGGATCCTGCTGGAGGCGCCCGATCTGGCCCTGACCGAGGCCGCCGTAGGCGCAGGCATCACCGGTATCCTGTTCTTCCTGACGCTGCGGCGCATCGACCGCATCGACCGGGATGCCGACGTGGAGGAGACACAAGGAGAGGAGGAATCCCATGAAGAAAACGAAGCGACCCACTGAGCAGGAACTGCTGCACCAGTGGCTGGAGGGCGATCTGGACCTGACTCAGCAGCTGTATGTGGAGAAGGACGAACCTCAGCCGGAGGCTGTGGAGCCCTATCAGCCCAAGCGGGATCGGGACACCTTCCTACGCTCCCTGCGGCGCTCCCTGCGGCTTTATAATGTGCTGGCCTTCCTGCTGTGCGCCGTGTTTGCGGCGCTGATGCTGATGACGGTGGCCAACCTCCCCCGCTACGGCTCGGCGGATGCACCCACCGTCAATGAGGTGGCCCAGCGCTATGTGGAGCAGGGTACGGAGGAGACCGGGGCCGTCAACACCGTGGCGGGTATGATCTTAGACTACCGTGCTTTCGATACGCTGGGTGAGTCCTTCGTGCTGTTCACCGCCGTGTGCGCCGTGACCATCCTCATGAATCTCTCCCCCAAAAAGCGCCGCCCCCTGCCCAAGGAGGTGGTGAACTACGCCGCCGATCCCATTGTGGCCGGGGTATGCCGGGGGCTGATCCCGGTGATCCTGCTGTTCGGCGTCTACATCCTGCTCAACGGCCATCTCTCCCCCGGCGGAGGCTTCTCCGGCGGGGCGGTGCTGGCGGCGGCGCTGATGATCTATGCGCTGGTATGGGGCGACGAGGCCGCCTCCCGCACCTTCCGGGCCTCCATTCTCCAGGCGGTGGTGGTGTGCTCTCTGGGCTTTTACTGTCTGGCCAAGAGCTACTCCTTCTTCACCGGCGCCAACCATCTGCACTCCATCATCTCGCCCGGCACGCCGGGGAACATTCTCTCCGGCGGTCTGATCCTGCCGCTGAACGTGGCGGTGGGCCTGGTGGTGTGCTGCACCATGTATAGCTTTTATATGTACTTCCGAAGGGGGGAGCTGTAAAAAATGCATCTGGAAAATCTCCCCTTTAACTATGAGGAGGCCGTGGCGGTGCTGCTGTTCGTCATCGGCTTTTGTATGCTGCTGTTCTCCCGGAATCTCATCAAGAAGGTCATCGGGCTGGACATCATGGACAGCGGTGTTTTTCTGCTGCTGGCGGACCGGGGCTACATCGCCGGGCGCACCGCTCCCATCATCGTGGACGGCGTCACGGACATGAGCCGGTACGTCAACCCCATTCCCGCCGGTCTGGTGCTGACGGGCATTGTGGTCTCCGTCAGCGTGTCGGCGGTGATGCTGTCGCTGACGGTGCGGATCTACAAGACGTATCGGACACTGGACGTGGATAAGCTCTACATGATGATCTCCCATAAGAAAAAGAGGAGGGATCGTCGATGAGCTTCGTGCAGAACTTCCCCCTCTTTGCCATCATTCTGTCGCTGGTATGCGCTGTCATCTCCTTTGCCGCCAACGACCGCTGGGCCAGAGGACTGACACTGTTCCTGCTGAGCGTCAGCGTCTGTATGCAGGCGGCGCTATTGGTATTCTGCGCCGTGAACGGCACCAGCTACTCCTATATGATGGGCCACTACCCCGCCCCGTGGGGCAACGAGATCACCGTGGGGATACTGGAGTCCTTCATGGCCCTGCTGTTTGCGGCGGTGATGCTGATGAGCGTGCTGGGTGGGATGCCCCGCATCCGCCGGGATATCCCGGCGCACCGGATGCGGCTTTACTGGGTGATGATCGATCTGGCCCACGTGGCTCTGCTGGCCCTGTGCTACACCAATGATATCTTCACCGCCTACGTGTTCATTGAGGTACTGACCATCGCCTCCTGCTGCCTGCTGGCGGCCCGTGACGGCGGACGGCCCCTGCTGGCCGCCGTGCGGTACATGATCTTTTCTCTGGTGGGCTCCGGGCTGTTCCTCATCGGCGTCATCTTCACCTACTCCATTACGGGTCAGCTGCTGTTCCCGCAGCTGAAGGAGTCCATTGCCCTGCTGTGGGCCGACGGCACCTACCGCTTCTCCATGACCGTGGCCATCGGTCTGATGGTGGGCGGTCTTGCCATCAAGAGCGGCCTGTTCCCCTTCCACTTCTGGATGCCCGATACTTACGGCCGGGCCACCCCCGCCTCCGCCGGTATCCTGTCGGGTGTGGTGTCCAAGGGATACATCTTCCTGCTCATCAAGATCATCTATCAGGTCATCGGCATCGAGGTCTTTGCAGCCAGTGGTATTCAGGATCTGCTGCTGTTGCTGGGCATCGGCGGCATGGTGGTGTGCAGCATTTCCGCCATTCAGACGGGGCGGCTGCGGACCATGATCGCCTACTCCTCCGGCGCACAGATCGGCTACATCTATATGGGGCTGGGCATGGGGACGCAGGCCGCCCTGCTGGCAGCACTGCTGCAGATCGTGGCCCACGCCGTCACCAAGCCCATGCTGTTCCTCTCCGGGGCGGGACTGGCCGGGGCATCCGGCGGCCATCAGGATTTCCGCTCCCTGCGGGGGGCGGCCCATCGGGCTCCGGCGGCAGGCGTGCTGTTCACCATAGGCGCTCTGTCCATGGTGGGCATCCCCATTTTCGCCGGGTTCATCCCCAAGCTGTACTTCGCCACCGCTGCCGCCGCCACCGCTGGGTGGCGAGTCTGGGCGGTATGGCTGGCGCTGGGGGTCTCCACGGTGCTGAACGTGCTCTACTTCCTCTACACCGCCATGCTGATCTGGGTGCCGGAGGAGACGGAGCACGCCCAGCGTCCCAAACGCTTCTCCCCCCTGCCTACGGCGGGGCTGGCGGCCATGAATCTGGCCGTGGGCCTCGGCTCCGCCGCCGTGACGGAGCTGTTCGCCATGGGCATGGGTCTATTCTGCGGCTGACCGGAAAGGAACAGGTGACCATCTATGCTGATTCTCTTGATCGCACTGCCCCTGCTGACCGGTCTGGCGGCAGCGCTCCCCTTCCCCAGCCGCCGGGGGCGGCTCACGTTTCTGCTGACCATGCAGATCATCGAAACGGCGCTGGTGGTCTGGACGCTGGTGTCCGGACGCAGCTATACCACCAACATCTGGCATCTGACGGAGTCCCTGACCATCGCCATGAAGCTGGACGGTGTAGCAGCCGTGTTTTCCGCCCTGACGGCGGTGGCATGGCTGCTGGCCCTCATCTACTCCGTGGAGTACATGAGTCACTCCCAAAATGAGGCACGGTTTTATGTGTTCCTCTTTCTGTCGGAGGGGATGCTGCTGGGGACGGCTTTGTCGGCAGACTTCGTATCCATGTACGTCTTTTACGAGCTCACCAGTCTCTGCTCCATGCCGCTGGTGCTCCATGAGCTGACCCACGACGCCGTTACCGGCGCTATGAAGTACCTCTACTACTCCATCGGCGGCGCCTTCTTCGTGCTGTTCGGCATCGTGGTACTCTACACCAATACCTCCACTCTGGACTTCGCCCCAGGCGGCACCCTCATTGCCGGGCAGCACACGGGGCTGGAGCTGCTGGCGGTGTTCTTCGTGGTGCTGGGTTTCGGTACAAAGGCGGGCCTGTTCCCCATGCACAACTGGCTCCCCTCAGCCCACCCGGTGGCCCCCGCCCCCGCCAGCGCCCTGCTGTCGGGTATCATCACCAAGGCGGGTGTCATCGGTATCATCCGGGTACTGTACTTCATCGCCGGTCCCTCTGCGCTGCGGGGTACATGGGTTCAGACAGCCTGTCTGGTGCTGGCACTGGGAACGGTGTTCATGGGCTCCATGCTGGCCTACGGCGAGCGGGACTTCAAGAAGCGGCTGGCCTACTCCAGTATCTCCCAGATCTCCTACGTGCTGACGGCGCTGTTCCTGCTAACGGAGGACGGCCTCACCGGCGGCCTTTTGCAGGTATTCTTCCACGCATGGGCCAAAATTGGCCTCTTCCTCATTGCCGGTGTCATCATCCATCTGGCGGGGCTGCGGAACGTGGAGGACTTCCGGGGACTGGGACGGCGCCTGCCGGTGACGTTTTTGTGTCTGGTGTTCGTCTCTCTGTCGCTGGTAGGTATCCCGCCCTTCGGGGGCTTTGTCAGCAAGTGGGCCATCTCTCTGGCGGCACTGGACGGACTCGGCGGCCCTCTGGCCTATCTGGTCCCGGCGGTGCTGCTGGTATCGGCGTTGCTGACGGCGGGATACCTGTTTGCTCCCATCGTCAGCGGCTTCTTCCCCGGCGAGGGCTTCGCCGGGGAGCCACGGCTCCGGGAGCCTCCGGCCATGACCCTGCCGCTGGTGGTGCTGGCGGCGGTGTGTCTGGTGCTGGGTCTGTTCCCCGACCGGCTGACGGCGCTGTTCCAGTCTCTGGCAGCGCAGGTGCTTTAAGGAGGTGCGGGTAAATGAACGGACTTTATCTGACGCTTCCCATTTTCCTTCCGCTGGTGGGCGGGCTTGCCTCGTACCTGATCCGCTTCCCCAGCACTCGCAGCCGCCACCTGTTCTATGGCGTGCTGATCTGCCTGACCTCGGCGGTGACGTGGCTCTCCATTCTCCGCTGCGGCAGCGAGAGCTTCCAGCTGCTGCGCTTCACGGAGGAGCTGACCCTTACCCTGCGGATGGACGGCGCTTCCCGGCTCTTTGCGGGGCTGGCCGCTACCCTGTGGCCCTTTACCATGCTGTACGCCTTCGACTACATGAGCCACGAAAAGCATCTGTCCATGTTCTGGTCGTTTTTCACTGTCTCCTTCGGCGTAACGCTAGGAGTGGCCTTCGCCGGAAACATGATGACCATGTATCTGTTCTATGAGCTGCTGACACTGGCCACTCTTCCGCTGGTGATGCAGCCCATGTCCACCACCGCCCGGAAGGCCGGCGTCAAGTACGCCGTCTACTCCATGAGCGGGGCGGCGCTGGCCTTTATCGGGCTGGTTTTTCTCGTTGTCAACGATGCGCAGGACTTCACACTGGGCGGCCATCTGACGGGCTACACCGGCGACCGGCAGCTGCTGCTGACGGTGTTCGTGCTGGCCTTTGTAGGCTTTGGCGTCAAGGCGGCCATCTGGCCCCTGCACGCATGGCTGCCCGCTGCGGCGGTGGCGCCTACCCCGGTGACGGCGCTGCTCCATGCAGTGGCCGTGGTGAAAGCCGGCGCCTTCGCCTGCATCCGCCTGATCTACTACGCCTTCGGCACGGAGATCCTGGTGGGGACGTGGGCGCAGCAGGCGGTGATGACCCTGACCCTTATCACCATCCTGTTCGCCTCCTGTATGTCGGTGAAGCAGCGGCACTTCAAGCGGCGGCTGGCCTACTCCACGGTGTCGAACCTGTCGTACATCCTCTTCGCCGCTACCATTATGACCCTCCCGGCGCTTACGGCGGCCTTCCTGCACCTCATCGTCCACTCCGTGGTGAAGATCCTGGCCTTCTTCACCGCCGGAGCCGTACTGCATTACAGTCACCGGGAGTACGTCCATCAGCTGGAGGGGCTGGGCAAGCGGATGCCCGTGACCTTCGTGTGCTACACGGTGGCGGCCTGCGCCCTGACGGGCGTCCCCCCCTTCAACGGCTTTGTCAGCAAGTGGTACATCGCTCTGGCGGCGGTGGACACCTATCAGCCCCTGCCCATCATCGGCTTCGGCGTGCTGCTGGTGTCGGCGCTGCTGACGGCTATCTATATGTTCCAGATCGCAGTCCGGGCATGGTTCCCCCGGCACAGCGCTCCGGCCATTCCGGAGGGCTCCGTCCATGAGGCGGGGTGGCAGATGCTGGTACCCATGGTGGTGCTGGCGGCGGCCTGCCTGCTGATGGGTCTGATGCCCCAGGGGCTGCTGGATCTGATCCGAGAGGCGGTGACACTGTGACGACCTTCTATCTGCTGATTTTGTTTGTGCTGCCCGCCGTCATGGCTGTCGGCATCGCTATCCCACGGCGGAGGGAGCTCTCCGCTCAGTGGGTCGGAGAGCTGGTCATCGCCACGGCGCTGCTGGTGCTGGGGGCCATGCTGGCCCTGTGCCGTCTGCCGGTAGGGACAGTCATCGTCTCCCCCGTAGTGGGGCTGTCCTTCACCTTTGGCGGCTTCCAGCGGCTCTATGGGCTGGTGGTGTGCTTCATGTGGCTCATCTGCGCCATGCTGTCGCCCCAGTATTTCCGGGGCCATCACCACCTGCGGCGGTACTATTTCTTCTTTCTCATTTGCCTGAGCTTCACACTGGGCGTGTTCCTGTCGGCGGATCTCAAGACCACCTTTCTGTTCTTCGAGCTTATGAGCCTCGGTTCCTATGTGTGGGTGGTACAGGAGGAGACGCCGGAGGCGCTGGACGCCGGAAAGACCTATCTGACCATCGCTGTTCTGGGCGGTCTTGTGACGCTGATGGGGCTGTTCCTGCTCCAGCATCTGACGGGGACACTGGTGCTGTCGGAGCTGAAGGCGGCCTGCGCCGCCGTAACGGACCGCACGGCCCTGTGGTGGGCGGCTCTGTGCGTGTTCTTCGGCTTCGCCGCCAAGGCGGGTGTGTTCCCGCTGCACATCTGGCTGCCCAAGGCACACCCGGTGGCCCCGGCCCCCGCCAGCGCTCTGCTGTCGGGCGTGCTGACCAAGGCGGGTATTTTCGGTATTCTGGTCGTCACCGTCTACCTGCTGCCGGGCAGCCGCAGCTGGGGCGTTCTGGTGCTGATACTGGGCTGCATCACCATGGTGCTGGGCGCCGTGATGGCGGTGTTCTCCACCAACCTCAAGTACATTCTGGCCTGCTCCTCCCTGTCCCAGATCGGGTTCATTCTGGTGGGCGTGGCCATGCTGACCCTGCTGGGGGAGCACAATGCGCTGGCCGCCCACGGTACGGTGCTGTATATGCTGAACCACTCGCTGGTGAAGCTGACCCTCTTTCTCTTTGCCGGTGTGGTGTATTACAACACCCACCAGCTGGATCTGAACCGCATCCGTGGCTTCGGGCGGGGCAAGCCCCTGCTCCACGGGCTGTTCCTGTGCGGAGCCTGCTCCCTGGCCGGTATCCCCGGCTTTCTGGGCTACGTCAGCAAAACGCTGGTCCACGAGGCTGTGGTAGAGCTGGCGGTGGAGACCGGCAGCTCCGCCATCACGGCGGTGGAGTGGCTGTTCCTGCTGTCCGGCGGATTGACGGTGGCCTATCTCACCAAAATCTATGTGGCGGTATTCTGGCAGAAGGCACCGGCAGATGCCCACGCCGCCTCCCGGCGCTGGGGAACGCCCCTCTCTGCGGCGGCGCTGATGCTGGCAGCGATACCGCTGCCGATGCTGGGTCTGCTGCCCCATGGGCTGTCGGAGAAAATCGCCGCCGCTACCCTCTCCTTCACCGGCGGTCATGACTTCTCCCATGCTGTCCACTATCTGGCTTGGGAGAACCTCAAGGGCGTGGTCATCTCCCTGTCCATCGGTATGCTGGTATACTTCCTGCTGATCCGGCCCCTTCTCATGGAGCGCCGGGACGGTGAGGTCCGCTACCGTTCCCTGTGGCCGGCGTGGCTCAGCTTGGAGGAGAGCGTCTACAAGCCCTTCTTCCGGTGGCTCATCCGGGTACTGATGACCCTGTGCCGGGTGGCATGCGACCTGCTGGACCTACTGGTGCTGGTGATGCGCCGCACTCTGCTGCGGGATACCCGTGACCACGTGCGCCGCTCGCCCCATAGCTCTGTGGTGCGGGCCATGTCCCACAACAGCAAGTACTCCCAAGAGGAGACGGCAGATCACGTAGGTACCGTACTGGACACCTTCCAGCGGATGGAGGGAAGTCTCTCCTTTGCCCTGCTGATGGCGTGTCTGGGTCTGTGCCTGATCCTGCTGTGCGTCATCCTCCACGTGTTCGGATAAGCAAAAAGCCCCCGCAGGAAACGGAAGCGTTTCCTGCGGGGCTTTTGTATGCTCACTTACTTTTCGTGAAAGCGGACGGCAGCCAGTATGGCGGTCTTGCCGTCGGGCTTCCGCACCGCCATGCGGCAGATGCCGCCCTCCCGGCGGCAAAAAACCGACAACTCCTCCCCCTCGAGGCAGGGAGCGGCATAGTGGACCTCCATGGAGCCGATCTTCCCGTCCGCCAGCACGCTGGCCGGGAAGCAGTCCAGCAACAGCCGCACATAGGCCACATTGTTCATGTGGCGGCCCATGTCGATGTCCGTGGAGCGCACCGTATGCCGCTGCACCAGCTCCTCCGGCAGCAGGTCGTCCCGGAACCGGGCGGGGGCCTCCGTGATGCCCTCCCGCTCCACAAAGGGGAAATCCTCCGGGAAGCCAGACTGGGCAAAGGGAATGAGCCGCCCCTTCTCCCCCAGCACCGCCCACTGGGTGCGGCCCAGCGCCAGCAGCTGATCTCCCTGCCGCAGGCTGTAGCTGCGGAAGCAGCGCAGGGATCTCCCCTCGCAGTGCTCCGGCCATGTGGCCGCCGTCACCTCCTGCGCCAGAGCAGGCCATTGAAAAAAGTCCACCCGGCTGTGGAGCGTCAGCCAGAAGGCGCCACGTTGCGCCATGGCTGCGCCGCCTACGCCGATGCGCTCGGCGTGCTCTGCGGCAATGGCCTGAAACATGGTGAAGGCCGCCAGCGGCGACATCCGGGCCGATGCCCCGCAGTAATCCGGGGACAGGGTGAAGTTCTTCTCAAAAAAGCCTTGCAGTTGGGTCATAACGCACCTCCGGGGAAAATGTTTTTTAGTATCATACCACATTTTCCCATTTCCGGCAACCCGCCGAAAAAACAGCCTCCTCCGCCTGTAAGGCGGAGGGGGCTGTTTTCAGGTTATGTGGCTATTTGGGAAGAAGATCGATCCGCACGCTTCTTGGCGGAGAGCACCAGCACAGCGGCCACAGACAGGGTCGCTGCCATGACCCACACGGTAACGGTCATGCCGTCGCCGGTCTCCGGAGACTGGGTATCCTTGCCGGTATCGGGCTTGGTATCCGGGTTGGGGGTGGGCTCAGGGGTCTCGCCGGACTCCACGTTGAAGTCGGTACCCAGGAGCTTACTGTAAATGGCGTTGGTAGCCAGACGGTAGTCATCGGTCTGGTGGGCCTTGTTGGTGATGCTGGTGCAGAACACCGTCATATCCAGCCCGTTGGCCCGATCGTCGATGGCCACGGCATGGCCCTTCAGGCCCGCCTCGGGATCGTCGATGCCGTTCCACCAGCCGGCCTTGTAGAAGTCATCCTCGCTGCTGGCCCGCATGAGCACGGTGGCCTCCTCCGGGTAAGCGGAAATGATGGAGCCGCCCTTGGTGTAGGTGGCAGAATATCTGAGCGACGACGAAGATGCCTTTGCCGAGTTGCTGGCCAGAAAGACCGACAAGGAGCTTTTGACGGAACAAAAGCGCTGTGAGGAGGAACTGCAAAAGGCGATGACCCGGAACGACACCGTTTCCCGGCTCTATGAAAAGCTCTATGAGGACAATGCAATTGGAAAGGTCAGCGATGAGTGGTTTATGCAGCTGTCCCATAAATATGAGGTGGAGCGAATGGCGCTGAAAAGTAAGATCACCGCCCTTCGCAAGAAGCTGTCCGAATCCGGAAAGCAGCAACAGCAGCGGGAGAGCTTCATCCTTGCTGTGCGGCGGTTTATGCAGGTGGATTTCCTGACAGCGCCGCTGCTGCGAGAGCTGATCGACCACATTGATGTGTTTGAAACGGAGGAGATCGGCAAGAATCGTACCCAGCGGACCGTGATCTACTACCGCTTTGTTGGCTATGTGGAGATCCCGGCTGCGCCGAGGCATCCGCATTACAAAGCGGATACCCGCCAAGGAGTCGCCGTCGAATACCTCACTGAGCCGAAAACAGCATAACGAAAAGGAGCAGTTCACTGCCTGCTCCCTGCATCAAATCGTATCAGAATAGAAAAATCGAGTGGTCATAAGTGAAATCTCTTATGACCACTCGATATGGTGCGCGAGGCGGGACTTGAACCCGCACGCCCGTAATGAGCACTAGAACCTGAATCTAGCGAGTCTGCCAATTCCACCACTCGCGCATATCCGTTCTTCTTTTTTTCACCGCAGGAGAGGGATGGTGCGAGTGATGGGACTTGAACCCACACGTCCAATCGAACACAAGCACCTCAAGCTTGCCTGTCTGCCTATTCCAGCACACTCGCAAATGAGTCCCTCAACCGGCGACTTGTTTATTATATCATTTTGTTCGATTTTGTCAAGAGCTTTTCCCAACTTTTTTATTTTGGCAAGTTGTAATATGTATTTTGACGGGTGGAACTTGCCGAAATACAGGGTCGGATCAAGGCCCAGAAGATATGGAGGTACATCCAATGGAAGAAAAGGTATTTGTATCGGCACCTCTTAACTGCCTCCGATGTCTGCCGTGTAGTCCCCTCCTGCGGCAGTCAAGCTGCCGTCAGGCGTGCTATTATCCTGAATAACGAGCCAATCTGTATTCATCTTCTAAATACCGGCACCGCCGGTATTGCTTTTCGCTATATTTGTGCCATTCAATTCCAGCGTTACCGCACCCTGCCCTGTCGTTTTGATTGCAGAGCCGCTGCTCATTTGAATGTCCACATTGAAAAGTCCGTTTTTCCCCCATCCGCTTTAATCGTAATCGCATTTTGGGTCATGGTACCGGTAATTACAACATGAGTAAAAGGCCTGTTTTTGCCGGAAAAAGTCCCGTTCAAGACCGATAGAATTTAAGGATTTTCCAACGGAAACGCCGTAGACGATGCGGAGGCCGTTTGGCGCTCCCACAAAAAGAAATCTGCGAAAAATTACAGTCTTGACCGTCAAACGACTTCCTCACAAATAGGAGAAATCACGGGTGTAAAACGGAACTGTTTCTTGAAAAATTTGCG
>OJAG01000102.1_pt1 | contig 68681 bp, 64 predicted proteins | sample 1589021 | NCBI WGS metagenome assembly OJAG01 (sample SAMN03283264) | human gut metagenome | biome: human-associated habitat; material: feces | host: Homo sapiens | place: USA | collected 2013 | reverse complement strand
CCGCGGCCGCGACGTGCTCGACGCGGTCTACGCCTACGCGCTCGGCGCGGAGGACGCGCTGTGCCGCTACAATTTCGTCAGCGGCACGCACACGCTGACCGTCGCGCTGTTCGGCGTGCTGCGCCCGGGCGACACGATGCTTTCGGTCACCGGCATGCCGTACGACACGCTGCAGGGCGTCATCGGCCTTGCGGGCGAGAGCAGCGGCTCGCTGAAGGAGTTCGGCATCCGCTACGAGCAGGTCGACCTGCGGTCCGACGGCACGCCCGATTACGAGGCGATGGAGACGGCGATCACGCCGCGCCACCGCATGGTGTACATCCAGCGCTCGCGCGGCTACAGCCTGCGCCCGTCGCTTTCGGTCGAGGAGATCGGCCGCATCGTGGAGATCGCCAAACGCCGCGCGCCGGGCTGCATCGTGATGGTCGACAACTGCTACGGCGAGTACGTGCAGAAGATTGAGCCGACGGCCGTCGGCGCCGACCTGATGGCCGGCTCGCTGATCAAGAACCCCGGCGGCGGCATCGCGCCGACAGGCGGCTACATCGCCGGGCGCCGCGACCTCGTCGAGATGTGCGCGTACCGCCTGACGACGCCGGGCACGGGCCGCGAGATCGGCTGCACGCTCGGCAACAACCGCGAGCTTTTCATGGGCACGTTCCACGCGCCGAACGTCACGGGTGAAGCCTTAAAGACCGCTGTGTTCACGGCGGCGCTGTTCGAGGGCTTCGGCTTTGACGTGACCCCGCGCTACGATGAGCCGCGCGCGGATATTATTCAGGCGGTGCAGCTGCGCGAGCGCGAGGCACTGTGCGCATTTATCCGCGGCATTCAGCAGGGCGCGCCGGTCGATTCCTTCGTTGTGCCGGAGCCGAGCCCCATGCCGGGCTACGACTGCGACGTCATCATGGCGTCCGGCTCGTTCACGTTTGGCTCGTCCATTGAGCTTTCTGCGGACGCACCGCTGCGTGAGCCGTTTGCGGCATGGATGCAGGGCGGTGTGAACTTCAACAGCGGCCGCCTCGGTGCGATTTTGGCGGCACAGTCCATGCTGAACGCGGGCTTTTTGAATCTCTAAATTATAAATTTTCGGCGGCAGGCTTCGGTTTGCCGCTTTTTGTTGTCCGTTTATCCGGAAGATAAAACTTTTATCTTTCTTTTTGAATAAAACCGTGCTATACTTTTTTTAACAACTTTTTGGGGGGTTACCATGAGAGACAGAAAAAAGGCGCAGGCTTTGGCGCACGAGCTTGTTTCCAAAATGACGATAGAGGAACGCGCTTCTCAGCTGAAATTTGATGCGCCGCCCATTGAACGGCTGGGCGTTCCGGCGTACAACTGGTGGAACGAAGCGCTGCACGGCGTGGCGCGCGCCGGCACGGCGACGATGTTTCCGCAGCCCGTTGCCATGGCGAGTATGTTTGACCCGGAGATGATCCGAAAAATCGGCGATGTCGTTGCGACGGAGGCCCGCGCGAAGTATAACGAAGCTTCTAAGCACGGCGACCGCGATATTTATAAGGGCCTCACGTTCTGGTCGCCGAATATCAACCTGTTCCGCGACCCGCGCTGGGGCAGAGGGCAGGAGACGTACAGCGAAGACCCGTACCTCACGGCGCAGCTCGGCGTGGCGTACATCAAGGGCTTGCAGGGTGACGGGAAATATTTGAAGGTCGCGGCGTGCGCGAAGCACTATGCTGTGCACAGCGGCCCGGAGGCCATTCGCCACGAATTTGACGCCGAGGTGAGCCAGAAGGATTTGTGGGAGACGTATCTGCCCGCGTTTGAAGCCGCTGTGAAAGAGGGCGAAGTGGAGGCCGTGATGGGCGCATACAACCGCACGCTCGGCGAGCCGTGCTGCGGCAGTGACCTGCTCATCCGCAAAATTCTGCGCGGCAAGTGGGGCTTTCAGGGACATTTTGTCTCCGACTGCTGGGCGATTTCCGATTTTCACCTGCACCACCACATCACGACCACCGCGCCGGAATCCGCTGCGCTTGCCATTAAGATGGGCTGTGACGTAAACTGCGGCAACACATATCTGCATTTGCTGCGCGCGCTCGAGGACGGGCTCATCACCGAGGACGACATCACGACGGCGGCGGAGCGGCTCTTTACCACGCGTTTTATGCTCGGCGAGTTTGACGAGAACTGCGAATACAACTCCATTCCCTATGAGGTCGTGGAGTGCCCGGAGCATTTGGCGCTCAGCGAGGAAGCCGCGCGCAGAAGCGTTGTGCTGCTGAAAAACGACGGCATTTTGCCGCTTGATAAAGCGAAAATCAAGACGATCGGCGTCATCGGCCCGAATGCGAACGACCGCATGGCGCTCATCGGCAACTACCACGGCACGGCGTCAAGATATATCACGGTGTTGGAGGGCATCCAGGACTATGTGGGCGACGACGTGCGCGTGCTGTACGCCGAGGGTTGCCACCTCTACAAAGACCGCGTGGAGGGGCTGGGCCTGCCCGGCGACCGCCTTTCCGAAGCCGAGACCGTGGCGGAGCACAGCGACGTTGTGGTGCTGGTGACGGGCCTCAATGAAAATCTTGAGGGCGAGGAGATGGACCAGAGCAATTCTGTCGGCTCCGGCGACAAGGCGAATTTGCTGCTGCCCGCGCCGCAGAGAAAGCTGATGGAGATTGTCGCGAAGACCGGCAAGCCCGTCATTCTCATCAATATGACCGGCAGCGCCATGGATTTGCGCTTTGCGGAGGAAAGCTTCTCCGCCGTAGTGCAGGGCTGGTATCCGGGTGCACGCGGCGGCAAGGCGATTGCGGAGCTTTTGTTCGGCAAGTATTCCTTCAGCGGCAAGCTGCCCGTGACGTTTTATAACGACTCCGACGAGCTGCCCGCGTTTACGGATTACGCGATGGAAAACCGCACGTACCGCTACTTTACGGGCGGCGTGCTGTATCCGTTCGGCTATGGCCTCACTTACGGTAAAACGGAAGTGACGAAAGCCGAAATGCGTGATGACGGCGAGCACTATACGATTACGGCGACGGTCAAAAATGAGGGCTGTGCCGTGCATGAGATTTTGCAGGTCTATGTGCGTGACAATGAATCAGAATTCGCGGTGCGCAACCACAGCCTTTGTGCGTTTAAGGCGGTTTCACTCGGTGCAAATGAGACGTGTGACGTCGAGATCACCGTGCCGAAGACCGCGCTTGAAATTGTGGACGACACCGGCACGCGCCGCGTAGACAGCCACAGTTTCACGTTCTTCGTCGGCACCTCGCAGCCGGATGACCGCAGCGCGGAGCTGCTTGGTACCCGCCCGGTTGCGGTAGAACTCAAGCTGTAATAAAGTAAATGCAAACGACCCTTTCGCGGCAATTGCCCACCGAAGGGGTCGTTTTGTCTGTGATTTTTTAAGGCTTTCCATTTACAAAATTTACCGAAAGTTGTATACTGATACTGCTATTTTTTAATTCGGAAAGGCAAAAGTATGGCTGCAGATATAAAGAAAAACGATGATTTTTCAAAGGGACCGATTTCCAAAACGATCCTGCGCCTTGCGGTGCCGATGGTGCTGGCGCAGTTTGTGAACGTCTTATATAATATCGTAGACCGCATGTATATCGGGCATATTTCCGATACATCGGTGGACGCGCTGACGGGCGTCGGCGTGACGTTTCCGATTTTACTGATGGTGACGGCGTTTGCGAATTTATTCGGCACGGGCGGTACGCCGTTGTTTTCTATGGCGCGCGGTGCGGCACAGCAGGGCGGCGAAGAGGGCGAAAAGCAGCGTGAGCGCGCCGCAGACGTGATGAACAACACGTTCTCGATGCTCGTTATTACGGGCGTAATTTTGTGCATTGCGGTGCTGCTCATCAAAAAGCCGGTGCTGTATCTCTTCGGCGCGAGCGACGCGACGTACCCTTATGCGGACAGCTATCTTTCGGTTTACATGCTCGGCAGCGTATTCATGATGGTCTCGCTTGGCATGAACGGGTTCATCAATGCGCAAGGCTTTGCGAACCGCGGCATGCTGACGGTCGTTATCGGCGCAGTGGTGAACATTGCGCTTGACCCGCTGTTTATTTTTGTATTCGACATGGGTGTGCAGGGCGCGGCGCTTGCAACGGTGCTTTCGCAGCTCGTTTCCGCCGTGTGGGTGGTGCGCTTCCTGCTCGGTAAGCGTACGCTGTTTCGTTTGGAGTTAAAGCGCATGCGCCCGCAGGCAAAGCTCATCGGCAAGATCACCTCGCTTGGCATTTCGGGCTTTATCATGGGCTTTACGTCGAGCGCTGTGCAGGTGGCGTGCAACGCGATGCTCTCGCAACACGGAGGCGACCTGTTCGTCGCGGTCATGACGGTCATCAACTCCATTCGCGAAGTGACATATACGCCGGTAAACGGTGTGACATCTGCCGCGGCGCCGGTGGTCAGCTTCAATTACGGCGCACAGAAATATAAGCGCGTGCGCGGCGTGATTGTGTTCACGACGGTCGTTTCATTCAGCTATATGGTGCTTGTATGGCTCGTGCTAAGGCTGTTCCCACACGTGTTTATTCAGCTTTTTAACGGCGACCCGCAGTTACTCGAAACATGCACGCACGCCATGCACATTTATTTCTTCGGGTGCTTTATGATGGCGCTGCAAATGTCGGCGCAGTCTGTTGTGCAGGCGATGGGTCGCGCAAAGCAGGCGATTTTCTTTTCACTGCTCCGCAAGGTCATCATCGTCATTCCGTTGACGTTTTTGCTGCCGCAGATCCCCGCTGTCGGTGTGGACGGTGTGTTCTGGGCGGAGGCTATCTCGAACTTTGTGGGCGGTGGCGCGTGCTACATTACGATGCTGTGCACCGTCTGGCGCGAATTAAAACACAAAGAAATGGGCGAGCTTGCACAGGCGAAAAAGTAAAAAGAACGGAGCCGCGCATGGGTGATAAACCTGTGCGGCTCCGTTTTTTGTATGCGGCTTATTCTGCGGTGTCGGGTGAGGGAGCGGTGCTTTCTGTGCCGCTTGCATCGCTTTCGGAAGCGGTCGGCTCTGCGACGGGGTAATCGAACTCGCCCAGCACATCGCCGGTCGTTTCATCTTTTACGGTGAAGTGCACCGTGAAGCTTTCTGCGTCCTCGCCCGTAAACGCTGCGTAGAGCAGCGCGGGAATGTACACGGCCTGCGCAGCGGCGTTGTCGCGCTCCGGTTTATACAGGTCTTTGGTGCTCAGAATTTCGGCGCTGCGGCCGTCTTTGGAAAGCGTGACGCTTTTTATAAACGGCCACGTGCCGTCCTCCGGCAAAGCGATGATCTGCTCGTGCAGACTTTCCTTCAGCGCAGCGCAGACGGCATCGCGCTCGTCTTTTGTCATTTCTACCGTGCAGGAGCCGTCATCATTTGTGGTGACGTTTGTAAGCCCCAGCCGGTGCGCCGCGGCGGTGATGTCGAGCCCTGTGCGGCGCAGGGTGTCCTTGGAAATCTGCACGGTGTAATCCCGCTGCGGTTCGGAAGACGCGGCGGCAGGCGCTTCGCTTGCCGTTTCGGTCTGCCCGCCGCACGATGCCGAGGAAAGGATGAGTGCCGCCGCGAGCAGAAGCGCCGCCAAAAGCCGTTTTGCGTTTCTCATTTTGAACACCTCTTTATGAGCTTATCTTAAACTATATCATACCGTATTCGGCGAAAAAAGTCAAAAGAATCAAAAAGCTGTTCAAAGTCGGAACTTTTTCACAAAAATATGTGGAAACAGAAGAAAAAACATGGTATACTGAAACCGATCATGCAGGGAATGGAGGGATCCGATTGACCGGTGCGATTTTAGGAGACATTGCCGGCTCGCGGTTTGAGTTCAGCAAACCGAGCGGGTTCAACTATAAAAAGGTGGAGCTTTTTGGGAACAACTGCTTTTTCACGGACGATACGGTGCTGACCATCGCGACGAAATACGCGCTTTTAAATGACATCAGCTATGCAAAGGCTTATGGCAAATTCGGGCGTATGTACAGAGGCGTGGGGTACGGCACGATGTTTCAGCGCTGGCTGGACGGACATGCCGAAACGGGCTATGGCAGCTTTGGCAACGGCGCGGCCATGCGCGTCAGCTACATCGCTTACCACTTTGATACGCTGGAAAAGGTGGAGGAAGAAGCGAAAAACAGCGCCATGTGCACACACAACCACATAGAGGGCCTGAAAGCCGCCGTTGCGACCGCGGGGCTCATTTACCTTGCGCTGCGTGGCGAGCGCAAAAAGGACCTGAAAAAATATTTCAACAAAGAGTTTGAATACCCCGTGAATAAACCGCTGTGGGCGTACCGGCCGAAGGCAAAGTTTGATGCTACGGCGGAGGGGACCATGCCGCTTGCATTTCGTTGCTTTATGGAAAGCGAGGATTGGGAAAGCTGTATCCGCAATGTGTTCAGCGTGAAGTGCGACACCGACACCGTGGCGTGCATTGCGGGCGGCATTGCGGGCGCATATTATAAGCGGACGGTGGAAAACGAAAAGGATCTTTTAAAACGCTACCTTATCAAGCCCGATAAGCGCAAGGTCGGCGAGTTTGACCGCTTTTTATACGATTGGGCTACAAAGTAACATTTCCGCATATATTTGAATTTCGGTTTTGAAAAACCGCCTGTGTTTTTTGAAGCGGGCGGAGCGACGCAGGAATCGCCGCGATTTTTAAGGGAAAGGGTTTATCAGAACATGATTATTGACACATATCAGTCCGGCGCCGTGATGCGTATTTTGCAAAGCGGCAAAATTTACCGCGCAAGCCCCAGTATTTCGTTTAAGAAGGAGTACGCCGCGCTCATCGATATGCTCGACCTGCACTGCGAATGCCCCATATTCGGCGTGGTGCGCGGCAGAAAGCAGAATACCGGCGGACGTGTTTCGGGTGCGGTGCGCATCCGTCTCAATGTCCCGCGCGAATACGTGAAGCTGACCGAGTACACCGACTGGGCGGATTTTCTCGACAACTTCAAATACACGAACCCGAACGATTATTCCACCATCATCGTCGGCAGCTTGGATGTGAAATCTTCGGACCATCTCCGTGTGGTGGAGAGCCTTAAGCACCAGCGGCATCTGTTCCAGTACAAAATGCCGCAGGCGATTTTGGAGTATATTGACCCGAAATGGGTGGTACGGTATAAAGTCATCACAAACACAAGAGAGCAGGAGGACCGCAAGGAGCACCGGCTCAATTTCTTCCGTTGGTAAGGAGGGCTTGAACTTGAAAATCGGTCAATACATTTTATCGCTTGACCAGGGCACGACCAGTTCGCGCGCCGTGTTGTTTGACGCTTTGGGCGGCATTGCGGGCATGGGACAGCGCGAATTTACGCAGATTTACCCGCAGCCCGGCTATGTGGAGCACGATGCCGTGGAGATCTTGCAGACGCAGCTTTACGCCATGCGGCAGGCGGTGCATGAGGCGGAGATCACCGCGGAGGACATCGCTGCCATCAGCATCACGAATCAAAGAGAGACCACCGTGGCGTGGGACAGCGAGACGGGTATCCCGATCTGCAACGCCATTGTGTGGCAGTGCCGCCGCACCGCGCCGGAATGCGAGCGGTTAACAGCTGAGGGACTTGAGGAGTACATTCATAAAACGACGGGACTCATCATCGACCCGTATTTTTCCGGCACCAAAATGAAGTGGATTTTGGATAACGTGCCGAAGGCCAAAGTGCTCGCGAAGGAGCATCGCCTGCGCTTCGGTACCATTGATACGTGGCTCATTTATTCGCTCACAGAGGGCGAAAGCTATGTGACGGACGTGACGAACGCTTCGCGCACCATGCTGTTTGACATTCAAAAGCTTGATTGGGACGAGAAAATGCTGAACGTGTTCGGTATCCCGCGTGACGCGCTGCCGAAAGTCGTGGACTCCTCCGGCATTGTGGGCATGTGCTCCGAAACGATACTCGGCAGGAAAATTCCGATTGCGGGCATTGCGGGCGACCAGCACGCCGCGCTGTTCGGACAGTGCTGCTTTGATAAGGGCATGGCGAAAAATACATACGGCACGGGCTGCTTTGTGCTGATGAACACGGGTGATAAGCCGGTTTTCTCCGACCGGGGGCTTATTACGACGATCGGTTGGTGCGTGAATGGCGAGACGACCTATGCGCTTGAGGGCAGTGCGTTTAACGCGGGCTCGGCCATCAAATGGCTGCGCGATGAGTTGAAGCTTATCGCGAACCCGCAGGAAGCGGACCTTCTTGCGGAGACCGTGGAGGACGCAGGCGGCGCGGTGTTTGTGCCGGCGTTTACAGGGCTTGGTGCACCGTACTGGGATATGTATGCGCGGGGCGCACTGCTCGGCGTGACGCGCGGTACGTCTAAGGCGCACATCTGCCGCGCTGTGCTGGAAAGCATTGCGTATGAAAGCTATGACCTCGTGAAAGCTATGGAAGCGGGCAGCGGCACGGAAATTTCCGAGCTGCGCGTGGACGGCGGCGCATCGAGAAGCCGCTTTTTGATGCAGTATCAGGCAGATTTATTGCACTGCGCCGTGAGACAGCCGAAGTGTCTGGAGACCACCGCGCTCGGCTCTGCCATGCTGGCGGGGTTGGCTGTCGGTGTGTGGGAATCGCTGGATGAGCTTAGGACTGTGTGGAAGCTTAAAAATGCGTATGACCCGCAAACGGCAGCAGGCAGCGAAGAAAAAGCGCTGAAACGCTGGCATAAGGCCGTGGAAAGATCCATGGGCTGGGCGGACGGTTTGGATTAAGCCAAAGTCAAGCACAGCGAAGCGACGTAAAAGTTTTCGCCAGCCTTTTTCAAAAGGCTGTGGAATCCAAGGGTGAAACCCTTGGTCGAGCTTCGCAGAGCTCGAAATCCTTTTGCCTGCCATAAAATCAGGACAGGAGAGGGAACAGTCCAGTGGACTGTTCCCTCGTGGGAGACCCAATTAGGGGGTCTCCCAAAAGGCGTCCACAAAGACGCCTTTAAAATACCAAACAAGCTAGCATAGAAGCACGCAGACCAGTTTTTCTGCGTGCTTTCTTTTTGCCTAAAATCAAAGAAAGTCGTTTTGATTGAGGGAAGCGAAAAATCCTGTTGACGGATAAAACAATATGTGATACTATATTATCACGCTAAATCAAAGTAATAGGGAGGCGACGGGATGATCGCAATTATAGATTACGGCGCGGGCAATATCCGCAGCGTGGAAAAAGCGCTTATGCATATCGGCTGTGAGGTCGAAGTCACACAGGACCCGAGCATTCTCATGAAAGCCGACGGCGCCGTGCTGCCGGGCGTCGGTTCATTTGGCGACGCCATGCACGAGCTGCGCGGGAGAGAACTGGAAGCGCCGATTAAAGCGTTCGTCGCCTCCGGCAAGCCGTTTTTGGGTATTTGTTTAGGGCTGCAAATCCTGTTTGAGAGCAGCGAGGAGTCCCCGGGCGTCTCCGGCCTGTCGCTTTTAAAAGGTAAGGTGTTGCGTATTCCTGCTGCGCCGGGGCTGAAAATTCCGCATATCGGGTGGAATTCGCTTGAAATCAAAAAGGACGGCGGGTTGTTCCGAAGCATTACGGGCGAGCCGTATGTGTACTTTGTGCACTCGTATTATTTAAAGGCCGAAGAGGACGTTGTGACCGCTACGGCGCAGTACGGTGTGGAAATTCATGCGGCGGTGCAGAAAAATAACCTCATGGCATGTCAATTTCACCCGGAAAAAAGCGGAGCGTTGGGACTGAAGCTGCTCGAAAACTTCGCCGCCATGACGCAGGGAAAGGGGGGCGTGTAATGTACGCCAAACGCATTATCCCGTGCCTTGACCTTAAAAACGGCAGGGTTGTTAAGGGCACAAATTTCGTGAATTTGCGCGATGCGGGCGACCCTGTGGAGGCTGCCGTCGAATACGACCGGCAGGGCGCGGACGAGCTTGTTTTGCTCGACATCACCGCGTCCTCCGATGCGCGCGGTATCATGCTGGATATCGTTTCCCGCGTGGCGAACAGCATATTTATCCCGTTTACGGTGGGCGGCGGCATCCGTACGGTAGAGGATTTCACGGCGCTGCTGCGCGCGGGCGCGGATAAGGTTTCGGTAAACTCCGCCGCGCTGAAAAACCCACAACTCATTGCGGACGCGGCGTATAAATTCGGCAGCCAGTGCGTTGTGATGGCGATGGACGCGAAGCGCCGCCCGAACGGCGCGGGCTGGACGCTGTATTTAAACGGCGGCCGCGTGGACACGGGCATTGACGCCGTAGAATGGGCAAAGCGCGCGGAGAAACTCGGCGCGGGTGAAATTCTGCTGACGAGCATGGATTGCGACGGCACGAAGGCCGGGTATGACCTGGAGCTGACCCGCGCAGTTTCCGAAAGCGTGGGCATTCCGGTCATTGCATCCGGCGGTGCGGGCAAGATGGAGCACTTTAAGGACGCGTTTACAAAGGGTAAGGCGGACGCGGTTTTGGCGGCATCACTTTTCCACTTCCGCGAGATCGGCATACCGGAACTCAAGGGTTACCTTGCGGAAAACGGCATCCCGGTGCGCCGGTGAAATTTAATAGAATGATTGAAGGACACTCCCGCATATCTTTTGGTGCGGGGGTGTTTACTTATGAAAAGACATTTTCTTGGCTTCTGTTTGGCTGCTGTATTGCTGATCGGTGTGTTCTGTCCGCTTGCGCGTGCCGAGACGCCGGATTTCCCCGCGCAGGCTTTGGTGCTGATGGAAGCCTCCACGGGTCAGGTGTTATACGAAAAGTCTGCCCATGTGCAGCGACCTTGTGCGTCCATCACGAAGGTGATGACGCTTTTGCTCGTATTTGAGGCAATCGATGCAGGCACGCTGCATCTGGACGATGTGCTCACGGCCTCGGCGCACGCGGCGGGCATGGGCGGCTCGGACATTTGGCTCAAGGAGGGCGAGCAGATGACCGTAGACGACCTCATCAAAGCGTGCGTGGTGATGAGCGCGAACGACGCGGCGGTCGTTTTGGCGGAGGCAGTCGCGGGCAGCGAGGACGCATTTGTGGAGCGCATGAACGCCCGCGCGGCGGAGTTAGGCATGAACGACACCGTTTTTAAAAACTGCAACGGTCTTGACGAAGATGGGCACATTACGAGCGCTTATGATGTGGCGGTGATGAGCCGCGCGTTGATGCAGCACGAGAAAATATTTGATTACACGCTCATCTGGATTGATTATGTGCGTGACGGGCAGACGCAGCTTGTGAACACGAATAAGCTCGTGCGCACGTATGACGGTATTTTGGGGCTGAAAACCGGCACGACAAGCGCGGCGGGCAGCTGCATTTCGGCTGCGGCAGAGCGAAACGGTATGCGGCTCATTGCGGTAGTGCTCGGTGCGGAAAATACGAAAGACCGCTTTTCGGCCGCGTCTTCGCTGCTCGACTACGGTTTTGTAAACTGGAAGCTGACGACACCGGAGCTCCCGGAACTGCCCGAGCTGCCCGTTACGGGCGGCATGGTGAGCGCCGTTTCGCTTGAGTGTGAAGCTCCAAGCGGCGTTTTAACAGCCTCGGGCGACGCGGAGATCGGGATAAAGCTCATTTTGCCGGAAAACGTTCCTGCGCCGGTAGAACCGGGGAATGTGCTCGGTACGGCGGAGGTCGCGCTGAACGGCGACACGGTGCAGTCGCTCAAAATCACGGCGAAAACCGAAGCGCCCGCCATCACATTTTCTTCCGCATTGCAATATTTTTTGGCTTGTTTTTTCGCAGCATAAGCGGCGTGAAATCTGATTTGCAAAAAAACCTTCGTTAACTTTTCATGAAATCCGCGTTGTGCACTTGCAAAATGCGTCAAATTATTGTATGATGAAAGCACATAGATTTGACTTGTGGTGTACCTTGCATAAAGTGGGACTGTGAAAACGGTTTCACACGTGCAAAAGCATCATCATGCAAATAGGAGGCAATAGAAATGGCATTGAAATTGGAATGCGGATACTTGAAGGGCTTTATCGGCGAGCACGAATACGCTGCAATGGCTTCTCAGGTTGAGAGTGCACATGCGCTTCTGGCATCCGGCAAGGGTCCGGGAAATGATTTCCTCGGCTGGGTGGACCTGCCCACCAATTACGATAAAGAGGAATTTGCACGCATCAAGGCGGCTGCGGAGCGCATCAAGAAGAACACGGATGTGTTTATCGTCATCGGCATCGGCGGCTCCTACCTCGGTGCACGCGCAGCAATCGAGTTCCTCAAGAGCGAGCACTACAATGCACTGAAGAAAGATACGCCGGACATCTATTTCACCGGCAACAGTATTTCTTCCACCGCGCTGGCGGAGCTGGTTGAGATCTGCGAGGGCAAGGATATTTCCATCAACATGATTTCCAAGTCCGGCACCACCACAGAGCCGGCTATCGCGTTCCGTGTTTTCCGCGAGATCCTCGAGAAGAAGTACGGCAAGGAAGAAGCAAAGAAGCGTATTTTCTGCACGACCGATAAGGCGCGCGGCACGTTGAAGCACCTTGCGGACGAAGAAGGCTACGAGACCTTCGTTGTACCGGATGATGTCGGCGGCCGTTACTCCGTTCTCACCGCTGTGGGTCTGCTGCCCATCGCTGTGGCCGGTGCGGATATCGACGCACTCATGGCGGGCGCACAGAAGGCACAGGCTGCCTACAACAACCCGAACATGGAAGAAAACGATTGCTACAAGTATGCTGCCATTCGCAACATTCTTTACAATAAGGGCAAGACGACCGAAGTGATGGTCAGCTACGAGCCGTGCTACACGCTCATGAACGAGTGGTGGAAGCAGCTGTACGGCGAGAGCGAGGGCAAGGACGGCAAGGGCCTGTTCCCGGCATCCGTTGTCTTCTCCACAGACCTGCACTCCATGGGTCAGTACATTCAGGACGGCAGACGCAGCCTCTTTGAGACCGTGATGCTGTTTGAGAAGCCGAAGCGCGAAGTTGTCATCGGCAACGACCCGGCAAACGTAGACGGCCTCAATTTCCTCGAGGGCAAGAGCATGGCGTATATCAACCGCAAGGCGTTTGAGGGCACCGTGCTGGCACACAACGACGGCGGCGTGCCGAACGTTGTGATCTCCGCTCCCGATTTCTCCGAGGATACCCTCGGCCAGATCATCTACTTCTTCGAGAAGGCCTGCGCCATCTCCGGCTATCTCCTCGGCGTGAACCCGTTCAACCAGCCGGGCGTTGAAAGCTATAAGAAGAACATGTTTGCTCTGCTCGGCAAGCCGGGTTACGAAGGCGAAAAAGAAGCACTGGAAGCAAGACTTTCCAAATAAAAAGGCGTAAATCCGCACCTGCGGAAAAAATACACAGGAGGACTTCACTATGATCACTCTTTTAATCGGCAAAAAAGGCTCCGGCAAAACCAAGAAGCTCATCGAGCTTGCAAACGAAGCGGTTCAGAACTCCAACGGCAACGTTGTTGTTATCGAAAAGGGCCTTAAGCTTACTTACGATATTTCCCACAAGGCACGTCTTGTTGACTCCGACGCTTACGGCATTGAGGGTCTGGACGCACTTGTAGGCTTTGTCAGCGGCATCTGCGCTGCAAACTACGATGTGACGGACGTTTTCGTTGATTCCACCCTGAAGATCACCGGCAAGGGCGTTGAGGAAGTTGAGCCGCTTACCGCGAAGCTCAAGACGCTCAGCGAATCTTCCAACGTGAACATCTGCCTGCTCATTTCTGCTGACGCAGAGGAACTGCCGGCTTCCGTTCGTGAATTTGTCGCGAAGTAATTTCGGCCTCAAAAAGCCTTTGCACCGCCCGAAACAGTAACGAAAAGCAGTGCAAAAACGAAAAAAGCAACAGTGTTTCGGCGGAAACGACCCGCCGAACACTTTTTTTCGCGGCATAATGCCGAATTTTCAAATTTTTCTTGACAAAACCGCGCGTGGTATTTATAATATATCAAGTACGGTATGAGGAAAAACTATGCTTATCGATTTGAAAAAATATTTCTCGGGAGAGGATATTTCACAGGCGATCGATTATACGGTCGATCTGTCGGAGGTGGAGATTGACGGCTGTAAGCCGTTTGTCACGCCGGTTCAGGTCAAGGGCAGCATCCGTTCGTTCGCTTCCAGTGCGGAGCTGAACGTGGAGGTGCGCTATGCGTATTCGATGCCGTGCAACAGGTGCTTGACGTTGACGCGTAAAGAGCTTTGTCACAACATTTCTCACGTGATTGTGAACAAGCTGAATGATGAAGAGGATTTTGAAGATTATATCGTGATTGAAGGCGATGAGCTGGATTTGGACGAGCTGATTTATTCCGATATCATCCTTTTGACGCCGACGAAATTCCTTTGTAAGGAAGACTGCAAAGGGCTTTGCCCCACTTGCGGCAAAAACCTGAACGAAGGCGACTGCGCCTGTGCAAAGCAGCAGACAGATCCCCGTCTGGAGGCTCTGCGGCAGCTGCTACAATAATTCCAGATAACCAAAGTTTTAGTTTAATATAAGGAGGTGCTGACGATGGCGGTACCCAAGAGAAAAGTGTCCAGTGCCAGACAGAATAAGAGACGTTCTAACGTGTGGAAGCTTAGCGCTCCTGCCCTTATGAAATGCCCGCAGTGCGGAGAGTATAAGACACCTCACAGGGTTTGCGGTAACTGCGGTTACTACAACGGCAGAGAAGTTGTTAAGAAGGAAGCATAGTTTTGCCTGAAACAATAATTGTGCCAGATAGAGAAGGGGCATTTGCGTGCTCCTTCTCTATTGTTTTGTCGGCATTTTTTGGTGCCGAGCCGTAAAACAGCGGCAAATTTCGCGCATACTACCTCAAAACGGAAGGGAGAAAAGCTGTGGCAGTTGAAATTTTCGGCGTGGATAAAAACAGCCTTGCCGAGCGGGCGGGCATAAAGCCGCACGATAAGCTTATTTCAATTAATGGGCATGACATCACGGATATTCTCGATTTCCGTTTTTACGAGACGAACACCCATCTGCATGTGGTATACGAAACGGCGGAGGGCGAGCGGCGCGAAGAGAAATTCGTAAAGCCGCAGTACGGTGCACTGGGCCTTGCGTTTGAAACGTATCTTATGGACAGGCAGCGCTCCTGCCGCAACAAGTGCGTGTTCTGCTTCATTGACCAGCTGCCGCCCGGTATGCGCGAAACGCTCTATTTTAAGGATGATGATGACCGCCTTTCGTTTTTGTTCGGCAACTACATCACGCTGACGAACATTGATGAGCGTGAGATCGACCGTATCATTGAAATGCGCATCAGCCCCATTAACATTTCCGTGCATACGATGAACCCCACGCTGCGCTGCAAGATGATGCACAACCGCTTTGCGGGCGACGCGCTGCGCTTTGTGCGCAAGCTGGCGGAGCACAACATCAAACTGAATTGTCAGATTGTGCTGTGCCCGGGGCTGAATGACGGCGAGGAGCTGGAATTTACGCTTTCCGAAATGTACGCGCTCGGCGAGAGCTTACAGAGCGTCGCCTGCGTACCGGTCGGCGTGACGCGCTACCGCGAGGGGCTGTATCCGCTGGAGACGTTTAACAAGGATACGGCGCGCGCGGCGATCGAGATTTTGGAGCGGTGGGGAGATAAATTCAAGGCAGAGCGCGGCTCGAGAACCGTGTTCCCGAGCGATGAGTTCTACCTCATTGCAAAGCGCGAGCTGCCGCCGTATGAATTTTACGAGGACTTCCCGCAGATTGAAAACGGCGTGGGTATGCTGCGCGACTTAGAAGAAGAATTTTCCTGGGCGGTTGAAGACGAGCCGGAGCGCGACATAAAGCGCCGCGTGACAATCCCGACGGGCGAAGGCGTGTATGCGTTTATGGAACATGTGATGGACTTTGCGCGCGAAAAATTCCCGGGGCTCGAGATCAACCTTGTGCCTGTGCACAACGATTTCTTTGGCGGTACGGTCAACGTGACCGGGCTGCTCACGGGGCGTGACCTTGTGAACCGCTTGAGCCGCGAAAACCTTGGCGACGCAATTTTGCTTGCACCGTCCATGCTTATGGCGGACGAAGATATTTTCTTAGACGATATGACCGTGCAGCAGCTCAGCGAAAAGCTGGGTGTGCCGGCTTACAGAATGCATAAAGACGCCGCAGGCGAGCTCAAGGACATTTTGGGCACTGCGGAGTAAGGAAAAAAGAAGGAGGAAAACCGTATGTCAAGACCTATTGTAGCCATCGTGGGCCGACCGAACGTCGGTAAATCCACGCTGTTCAACAAGCTGATCGGGCAGCGCCTTTCCATCGTGGAGGACACGCCGGGCGTGACGCGTGACCGCATTTTCGGCGAGTGTGAATGGAAAAACAGAAAGTTTTCACTGGTAGATACGGGCGGCATCGAGCCGGAATCGAAGGATATTATTTTGTCCCAGATGCGCACACAGGCGCAGATTGCCATTGATTCTGCGGACTGCATCATTTTCGTGACCGATGTGCGCACCGGCATGGTCGCAACGGACCTCAACATCGCACAGATGCTCCAGCGCAGCAATGTGCCGGTCATCGTGTGCGTCAATAAGTGCGATACGCTGGGCGACCCGCCGGCGGATTTTTATGAGTTTTATAACCTCGGCCTCGGCGACCCTATTCAGGTGTCTTCCGTGCACGGACACGGCACGGGCGACCTGTTGGATGCCGTCCTCGAGCATCTGCCGGAGGAAAAGGAAGAGGAGGACGAGGGCGAGATCATTAAGGTCGCCGTCATCGGCAAGCCGAACGTCGGCAAATCTTCCCTTGTGAACCGCGTTTCCGGCGAAAACCGCTGCATCGTTTCCAACATTGCGGGTACGACGCGCGACGCGGTGGATACCACCATCGAAAACAAGTACGGCGTATTTACGTTCATCGATACTGCCGGCCTGCGCCGCAAGAGCAAGGTGGAGGATTCCATTGAGCATTACAGCAACCTGCGCGCCGAAATGGCGGTGGACAGGGCAGACGTGTGCGTCATCCTCATCGATGCCACGGTCGGTTTTACGGAGCAGGACTCCAAGGTTGCCGGCATCGCGCACGAAGCGGGCAAGGGCTGCATCATTGCGGTCAACAAGTGGGACGCCGTTGAAAAAGACGACAAAACCATGCAGGAATATAAGACGAAGCTTGAAAAGGACTTTTCCTTTATGTCCTACGCGCCGATCATTTTCATCTCCGCGCAGACCGGCCAGCGACTTGACCGCTTGTTTGAACTCATCCACAAGGTTGCTTCCAGCAACGCGATGCGCATTACGACCGGCACCTTGAACGACATTCTGGCACAGGCAACGGCACGCGTACAGCCGCCGACCGATAAGGGCAAGCGCCTGAAGATCTACTACATGACGCAGGCTTCTACCAGACCGCCTACGTTCATTTGCTTTGTCAATTCCAAAGAGCTTTTCCACTTCTCGTACCAGCGCTATCTGGAGAACCGCATCCGCGAGATCTTCAGCTTAGAGGGCACGCCGGTGCGCATGATCGTGCGCGAGCGCGGCGATAAGGCAGACTGACGGGGAAGGACTTGATCTACATGGAAAATTTCGGTTCTTTAATTTTGCCGCTGCTGCTTTCAGCGCTTGTGGGGTATCTGCTTGGCAGTATCAGCTTTGCCATTTTGCTGACCAAAGCGTTTGCGCACGAAGATGTGCGCGCGCACGGCAGCGGTAACGCGGGTGCAACGAACGTGCTGCGCGTGGCGGGCAAAAAAGCCTCTGCGCTGACGTTTCTGCTCGATTTCTGCAAGTGTGTTGCGAGCGTTTTGGTCGGCTATTTTCTTGTAAAGCACGCGTGCGTTGCAAACGGCGTGGACCCCGAAATGGCGCGCCTTGGCATGTATGCGGCGGGTTTTTGCTGCATGATCGGCCACATGTACCCGCTGTACTTCGGCTTCCGCGGCGGCAAGGGCGTTGTGACCACGGCTGCGATGATGCTTTTGCTCGACTGGCGCGTGTTCCTCATTTGCTTTGCGGTGTTCCTTCTGGTGTTCCTGAAAAAGCGCATGGTCTCGCTTTCGTCTATTACGGCGGCGGCGATCTATCCCGTTGTGACGTTCTGCATGACGTATTTTGTGGACTGCTGCGTGGGCGGGCTGCCGGTGCTTTACGTTGTAATGGCAACACTTGTGGCGGCACTGATCGGTGCTACCGTTATCATCAAGCACCGCGCGAATATTAAGCGCATCCGAAACGGCACGGAATCTACGATCTCCTTTAAGAAAAAGTAAGTGTAAAGCGCAGTACCTATACAGAAAAGGGCGCGCAAACGACCGGGTTTGGCACTTTTCGTTTACATAATCTTGGAAAAACCTTCCAAATAGCCTGTGGCTTCTTGACAATTTTTCCATTGTGTATTATTATGTTTACTGGTCATACTATATTTTGCGATCACTTTTTCTTTAAATAGATGCGGCAGTGTATGTTTTGTTTTAGACTGCCTTAGTTTTTTGCGCACGGCATTGGGCTTTTTTCGTACCCGCGCTGTGTAGCTGCCCAATCGGCGGCAGCCCGTTTCAGGAATAAATCAGTCGGTCACGGACCGGCGGGCATAACGAAAGATCCTACTTCGTGCAGCGCGTTGCGGCGCTGTGTGGCGGCAGGCAGTGTGCCTTTGACTGCCGAGGATATGCCGCGCCCGCAGAAAGGAAAATTACAGTGGATAAATTTATCATCAAGGGCGGAAAGCGCCTGCACGGTGAGGTTGTCATCAGCGGCGCGAAAAACGCGGCTGTGGCGATCATTCCGGCCGTAGCCATGGCGGAATCTCCCTGCCGTATAGAGAACGTACCGAACATTTCCGATGTGAAGCTCAGTGCACGTATCCTGACCGAGATGGGCGCGACTGTGCGCTGGCTCGGCAAGAATACCGTGGAGATCGACCCGACCACCATCCACACGAACGTGGTGCCGAGCGAGTTGGGCCGCAAAATGCGCGGCTCTTACTACAATATCGGCGCTTTGCTCGGTCGCTGCTCCAAGGCCATTGTGCCGCTTCCCGGCGGCTGCGATTTCGGCGTGCGCCCCATTGACCAGCACATCAAGGGCTTTAAGGCGCTGGGCTGCACGTACAGCCTCAACGACGGCATGATCGAGGTCTCCGCAAAGGAGCTGCGCGGTGCGCACATTTACCTTGACATGGTCACCGTCGGTGCAACGATGAATATTATCCTTGCAGCCGTAAAGGCAAAGGGCCTTACGGTTATTGAAAATGCCGCGCGCGAACCGCACGTGGTTGATCTTGCGAACTTCTTAAACTCCATGGGTGCGAACATCAGCGGCGCCGGTACGGACGTCATCAAGATTCGCGGCGTGGAACATTTGAAGGGCATTACGTATTCGATTATTCCGGATCAGATTGAAGCCGGCACGTACATGGCGGCTGCGGCTGCAACGCGCGGCGATGTGCTTGTGAAAAACGTGACGCCGAAGCACCTGGAATCCATCACGGCGAAGCTGATGGAGATGGGTGTGACGGTCGTGGAATATGACGACGCGGTGCGCGTGCGCTGCGACGGCCCGCTGAGTAAGTGCAACGTGAAAACGATGCCGCACCCGGGCTTCCCGACGGACATGCAGCCGCAGATCGCGGCGTTGCTCTCCATTGCGCAGGGCACGAGTATTTTAAACGAGAGCGTGTGGGAAAACCGTTTCCGCTATGTGGAAGAGTTGAAGCGCATGGGCGCACAGATCACCGTAGAGGGCAAGAGTGCCATTATTGAGGGCGTGGAATACCTGAAGGGTGCACCGGTGCGTGCGACCGATCTGCGTGCGGGCGCGGCGATGATCATTGCCGGTCTTGCTGCGCATGGCGTGACGAAGATTGAGGACATTGAGCACATTCAGCGCGGCTATGAGGACATTGTGGAGAAGTTCGTCGGCCTTGGCGCGGACATGTATTTGATGCTCGATCCCACAAACAGCGATACCGCAAAGATCGGTTAAAACCGTATACAGACCGTTTCGCCCCGACAAAACCTTGTCAGGGCGTTTTTTATGAAAACAGGGAGGGTGCAAATGGCAGAGCTTTGCCCGCTGTTCAGCGGCAGCACGGGAAACAGTTATTATATCGGTTCAAAATCTTCGGGCATTTTGGTGGATATCGGACGCAGCTGCAAGCAAGTGACGACTGTCATGCAGCGCTGCGGTATAGACCCGCTTTCCGTGCAGGGCATCCTCATTACGCACGAGCACAGCGACCACATCAGCGGTCTGCGTGTGTTCGCTTCCAAATACCATATTCCCGTGTTTGCCTCTAAGGGCACGCTGGGGGCCTTGGAATCGATGGGAATTTTAAACGACAAATATCCCGCCTACACGATTGAAGACACGTTAGAGCTCGCCGGAATGCACGTAAACGCGTTCCGCACGCCGCATGACTGCGCGGAGAGCTTCGGCTACCGCATAGAAGCCGAAGACGGACACACTGTCACGGTCGCGACGGACATTGGACACATCACGCCGGAGGTGGAAGAGAACCTGCACGGCACAGATCTTGCGGTCATCGAATCGAACCACGATATCGGTATGCTGCGCACGGGGCCGTACCCGTACAGCTTAAAGCGGCGCATTTTATCGGACTTCGGGCATCTCTCAAACACCGCGTGCGCCGACCTGCTGCCGGAGCTTTTTGAAGACGGCACAAAGCACTTTTTGCTGGCGCATTTGAGCCGCGAGAACAACACGCCGGACATTGCGCGGCAGACCGCCGTCTGCGGCATGCAGATGGCGGGCGTGGAGAATGCGGAGGACTACATATTGCAGGTCGCGCCGATCGAAAACCTGACCGGCGGCGCCATCACATTTTAACATAGGGAGACAATATGCTGGAGGTAAAGCTGATTTGTATCGGTAAGCTCAAAGAAAAATATTGGCGTGACGCCGTGCAGGAATACGCAAAGCGGCTTTCCGCATTCTGCCGGTTCCAGATCATCGAACTGAACGAAGCGCGCTTGCCGCAGGATCCGAATGCGGCGGAGATTGCAAAGGCGCTCGGCGAGGAATCGAAGGCGATTTTGGCGGCGGCGGGGCGCAGCGCGCTTTACACGCTGTGCATTGAGGGCAAGCTTGTCTCCTCCACGCAGCTCGCGCAGCAGATCGACGCGGCGGCCGTAAACGGGGAGAGCAGCTTAGCGTTTGTTATCGGTTCGTCACACGGGCTGGACGACAGCGTGAAGCAGGGCTCGAAGCGCATTTCCATGTCGCCGATGACGTTTCCGCACCAGCTGGCACGCGTTATGCTGTGCGAGCAGCTGTACCGCGCGTTTTCTATCAACGCGGGCACGAAGTACCACAAATAATTTGAATACGAAAGGTTGAACGACATGATTAAGATCGAACGCACAAGCGTCATGAACTTTGAAAACGCCATCAGAGGCGCACGCAACCCCATGAACAGTTGGGGCCGCATGGACAGCCACACCGAGCCGGATGGCACGTTCGTTTTCGGCGAAAACGACCTGAGCCTTGCAAAACGTCTGTGCAAGGCGGGCACGGATCACCGCAAATTTATCCGACAGATCTTCGTTTCGGTCGACCTCACCGCGCCGATCTACTGGTGGAAGGAATTCGACACGTATAAGGTGGGCACCGTGGCGAACTCCACGAGCACGATGCACAAAATTCAGGCGAAGACGTTTGAAGAAGCGGACTTCAGCTGTGACCGTATGGTGCCCGCGGCAAAGGAGAGCCTGATGCAGACCATTGGCGTGCTGGAAAAGCTGCGCGTGGAATTTGTGGAGACGAAGGACAAAGACCTTTGGTACAGCCTCATTCAGCTTTTGCCTTCAAGCTACAACCAGATGCGCACCTGTACCATGAACTACGAGAACATTGCGAACATGTATTTTGCGCGCCGCCACCACAAGCTGGACGAGTGGCACGTGTTCTGTGCATGGGCAGAGGAACTGCCGTATTTTAAGACGCTGTTTATTGAAAACGACGCGTAAAAAGGCGTAAAATACAGAAGATCGGTAGGTAAAATGCGCTGCCGGTCTTCTTTTTATTTCTAAAATGTGAATTTTTTGAAAAAAACTGCCTCATCGATAGTTTTTTTATTCCAAATCCCTTGACAAATTGCAAAAATAAAAATATACTGATATTACTTTCGACAGGATTAGTTGAAACAATATGGAATATGAAAATTGTCAGGAGGATATAGCATGAAAAGAAAAAAACCATATATCCGTTTAACGAATTCCGAATTTGCGATGATGCAGCTCCTTTGGGAGGCCGGCCGTCCGTTGAACCGCGCAGAGATCATGGAGATTGCGCTGCGTGACCCGGAGAATCCGCTGTTTGCGAAGAACTCCTTCCACGTTATCATCAACAATCTGATCGGTTACCAGTTCATTGCAGCTTTCATCAATGACGGCCCCGGCAGAAAGAATGCCCGCCGCTTCGCGCCTTTGCTGACCCGCAATGAATATGCCGGTTTGCAGATTGCTACGACTGAGCACTACAAGGCTTCCGATATTCCGGAGATTGTTGCCGCTATCTTTAAGTACACGAAGGACGCGAATAAGGAAGAGCTTCTCCCGAAGATTGAAGAAGCTGTGCGCCGCTGCAAGTAAACGGAAAACAACATGCGCTATGAAGACGGCAGGGGTTGCTCTGTCGTTTTTCTTTTTTACAAGAATTCGACCGGAAAGCGCCTGAATATACAGAATTATATAATTATATGCAAATTTGATATAATGAGAAGCGAAATTGACGGAACGGATTTTTAAAAAAGACAATAGTTGTTGCCACAAAAGTACAATCAGTGAGTTTTTATATTACTTGTTCCTGTTATTGTCATAAAGAAAGAAGCGGAGATGCCCTTAAAAACCGGGGCGTCTCCGCTTTTTGCATGCAAGTAGAGTTTAAAGTGTCAGTTTCATGCCGTCGTAGGAAATTTCGATGTCGTGCGGCGCGGCAAGCTCCACGAGCTCGTCATACAGAAGATGACCGTTGTGCGAGAAGTGGTTCATCACGCAGTGCGTGTGTTTGTCAACAATACCGAGCGCTTCGAGCTCCTCCTTGAGGCGGATGACCTCCGGCGCGCCCATGTGCGTGCTTTTAAAGCCGCAGTCTTCATAGCCGAGCGTAGTGTCGAAGCTGAAAAGATCGGCGGGCTTTTTCTGCGCCTTGAGGTAATCCCACACCTCTGGAAAATAGTAGCCGCTGTCGTGCATATAGAAGACAGATTTATCCTCGCGTGTATCGACAATGTGGTACACGAACGGCTGGTGCGAGGGGTTCATGTGGTTTGCGGGCAGCGGCGCTACGCGGTAGGGACCGGCTTCCACGGTCTCAAACGGCTTTAAGATGTGCCAGTGCATGGCGCTGTCGCTTTTTTCGTCAATTTCCCAATCGGCACAGCGGCGGAAATAATCGTAGGTTTCCTGTGCGCAGTAGATTTCAAGCTCGGGGCTGATCATCTCAAGGCTGTAAACGGAGCCGCGCACGGTGAGCTCCTGCGGGTAGAAATGATCCATGTGAAAGTGCGTGACGAACAGATACTTCACACGGCTGAGATCGAGATGATTCATGAGCTTGTGCATGTAGGTATCCGGCGGCAGGTCGAGCAGAAGATCGTCGTTGACGATAGCCTGCGAGCGTGTGCGGATGTTTTTGCCGCCGAGGCGCTGCGCCTCTAAGCAATATTTGCAGCGGCAGAATACGGCAGGCCAGCCCTCTGCGGCGGCGGTGCCAAGATATTGAAACTGCATTTTGTACCTCCCAAATCGAGAATAGACTTTTCTATTTGATTATACGGGCGAAAGGACGGAAAAACAAGGGTAATTCCGTACAAGAAAAACGTCGTGCAGTACCGCACTTAGCACAATGAAAAACGCCTAAAGCGTTTCAGCCTTAGGCGTTTGCCGGAAAACGGAGATTTTTATGCGTCGATCTTCATGTCGCCGTCCTTGACCCAGCCGATCTTGCGGAAGATGAGGTCAAAGGCAAAAGAAAGCACAGCCGGGAGCACGAAGCAGATGAGCACAAGGCCCAGCCAGTCCATAGCGGTGACGGCTGTTTTGGCACCGGCAGTAATGTCGTTCAGCCAGCCGGTATAAACGCCGATCTGACCCACAAGGCCGCAGGTACCCATGCCGCTGGAGATCGGTGCGCCGTTCATCTGCATGCCGAAAATACATGTCGCGATGGGGCCCGTCACAGCGGAAGCAAGCGTAGGCGCAAGCCAGATGCGCGGGTTTTTGATGATGTTCGGCACCTGCAGCATGGAAGTGCCGATGCCCTGCGCAAAGAAGCCGCCCCAGCCGTTATCGCGGAAGCTGATGACCGCAAAGCCGATCATCTGCGCACAGCAGCCTGCAACGGCCGCGCCGCCCGCAAGGCCCGTTAAACCGAGCGCTGCGCAGATGGCCGCGCTGGAGATCGGCAGCGTCAATGCAACGCCGACGATGACGGAAACGAGAATGCCCATGAGGAACGGCTGCTGGGTGGTTGCCCACATGATAAGGTTGCCCACGCTGGAAGCCGCCGTGCCGATGTACGGCGCGAATAAGTACGCGAGGCCGCAGCCTGAAAAAATGGTGACGAGCGGCGTGACGATGATGTCTACCTTCGTCTTTTTGCTGACGAGCTTACCGAACTCTGCCGCGATGATGGCGAGCACGAGCACCGCGAGAGGACCGCCTGCGCCGCCGAGCGCGTTTGCCGCGCCGCCGACTGCGACGAGCGAGAACAGTACGAGCGGGGGCGCCTGCAGCGCGTAGCCGATGGCGACCGCCATAGCGGGACCGGCTGCGGACTTTGCATACCCGCCAATCTCATCGAGCAGCGGAATGTTAAGCTGTGTGCCGAGCGTGGAAATGATGGTGCCGATGAGCAGGGAAGCAAAAAGCCCCTGTGCCATGGCGCTCATGGCATCGATAAAGTAGCGGTGCAGATACACCTTGACTTTGCTTTCTTTTTTGGAAGAAGTTCCCTCCATTTTTGTTCAATCCTTTCTTTTTACGGAGCGCGAAAGGTTCTCCGGCGCTCCTGGGTTTTACGCAAACATGCGCTGCGCAGAATACGCGAGAAAGAATCTATATTGACTATGTTGCCGTCTGCCTCTGTCCGTTTTCGGAAGAACGCTGCGCCGCCGGGGGGTTCCCGGGCTATTTGGTCACAGCGGCCGCGTAATGGCGGTACATCGGCAGGCGGCCGTTTGGGTTATACGTTAAAGAATACCACAAAATTCCCCTGTTTGCAAGGCGGCTGCAAAAAGACGGAGTTTTCCATAGTTTCCCTTGCAATCGGCGGCGAAATATGGTATACTATATTAATAAGCAATTTACGGTTTAGACCGAAAGGGAATTTATATAGATGCGTATTAAACGCGTGGGAGACCGCGCGCGGAGAGGAGTTATAAAAATGGAAAACAAAAAGTATGTCATCGGCGCTGACATCGGCGGCACGACGGTGAAGCTCGGTTTATTTGAGGAAGACGGCACTTTGCTTGAAAAGTGGGAGATTCCGACCGTGATTGAGGGCGACGGCACGGCGGTGCTGCGTGATATTGCGGCGGAAATTCAAAAGTGCAGAGAAAAGCACAACATTCCCGCAGACGGCATTTTGGGCGTGGGCGCGGGCATCCCCGGGCCGGTGACGGCGGACGGTGTGGTGCACCGCTGCGTGAACCTCGGCTGGGGCGTATTTGATGTGCGCACGGCGCTGGAAGAGACCGTAGGGCTTCCGGTCGTGGTCGTGAACGACGCGAATGCTGCGGCGATGGGTGAAGCCTGGAAAGGCGGCGGCCGTGGCAGCGAGAACGTGGTATTCATCACGCTCGGCACGGGTGTCGGCGGCGCGGTCATTTCGGATGGACGCATGGTGGCAGGCGCAAACGGCGCGGCGGGTGAGTTCGGCCACATGACGATCAACCCCGCGGAGACGGAGACGTGCGCGTGCGGCCGCCGCGGCTGCGTGCAGCAGTACGTTTCGGCCTCGGGCATTGCGAGACTGGCACGAAAATACCTTGCCGAACACGAGGGAGAAAGCGCTTTGCGGAGTGTTAAGAAGCTCACAACAAAAGACGTGTTCGATGCCGCTAAAAACGGAGACAGCGCTGCAAACGCAATCTTAGAGAATGTGTACGATGCGTTCGGCTACGCCATCTCTGCCGTGTGCACGGTGGCAGACCCCGAGGTCGTCGTCATCGGCGGCGGTGTCTCGAAAGCGGGCGAGATGCTCGTAGAAGGCGCGAAGAAAGGCTTCTTGAAATACGTATTTTACCCGAGCACCGACGTTCGGTTCAACTTGGCCGTGCTCGGCAACGACGCCGGCATTTACGGCTGCTGCAAGCTGCTTTTGGACAGCCTTGCGTGATAAGAACGGAAAGGATAGGGAGAAATGGATAATTCCAAAACAGAGCTATTTGAATCGATGCCGATCCCGAAGGCGGTCGTAACGCTTTCGGTGCCGTCGGTCATCAGCTCGCTTGTGATGGTCATTTACAGCCTTGCCGATACGTTTTTTGTCGGCATGATGAACGACCCGGTGCAGAACGCCGCTGTTACGCTGGCGGCACCGCTTCTGCTGGCGTTTAATGCCGTCAACAACCTGTTCGGCATCGGCAGCTCCAGCATGATGAGCCGCGCACTCGGACGTAAAGACTACGATACCGTGTACCGCAGCTCGGCGTTCGGATTTTACGCCTCTTTGATTTGCAGCCTGCTGTTTTCTTTGCTGTACGGCGTATTGCAGTCGCCGATCTTGGTGATGCTCGGCGCGAATGCCGAAACGATACAGGCAACGGCGGATTATTTGTTCTGGACTGTGCTGCTCGGCTCTGCGCCGTCCATTTTGAATGTTGTGCTGGCGTACCTTGTGCGCGCGGAAGGCTCTTCGCTGCACGCGAGCATCGGCACCATGTGCGGCTGCCTGCTGAACATTGTGCTGGACCCGATTTTCATTCTGCCGTGGGGCCTGAACCTCGGCGCGGCGGGCGCGGGCTGCGCGACCTGCCTTTCCAACACGGTTGCGTGTCTCTACTTCTTCGTGCTGCTGTTCGTGAAGCGCGGCAAGACGTACGTGTGCATCAAGCCCTCCATGTTCCGCCCATCGAAACAGATTGTCAAGGGCGTGTGCGGCGTGGGCATCCCGGCTTCCATCCAGAACCTTTTGAATGTGACCGGCATGACCATTCTCAACAACTTTACGTCCGCGTATGGCTCTGACCCGGTGGCGGCCATGGGCATCGCGCAGCGCGTCAACATGGTGCCGTTCCAGATTGCAATGGGCTTTTCGCAGGGCATTATGCCGCTGATCAGTTATAACTACGCGAGCGGCAATATCAAGCGCATGAAAAAAACGTTTACATTTACGGCGAAAATTTCGCTTGGCTTTATTCTGGCCGTGATGCTGACGTTCGTGGTTGCGGCGGAGCCGATTATCTCCATGTTCATGAAGAACGAGAGCATCGTCGCGTACGGCGCGGCGTTCCTGCGTGGCTTCTGCTTTGCACTGCCGTTCTTGTGCATCGATTTCCTCGCGCTGGGCGTGTTCCAGTCGTGCGGTTTGGGTATGAAATCGTTCATATTCGCTGTTGTGCGCAAGATCGTGCTGGAGATTCCCGCGTTGTTTGTGCTGAATTGGCTGTTCCCGCTGTACGGCCTCGCGTATGCGCAGTTCGTCGCAGAGCTGATCCTCGGTACCATCGCCGTTGTCGTGCTTGTGAGAATGTTCCGCAGGCTTGAAAGAGAACATGCCGCACCGTATGTGAGCGATTCGGAAAGCGTGAAGTAACACCGTTCTGCCGGGAAGCGTGGCTAAAAGTTTTCGCCAACCTTTAGAAATGGAATATAAAGCTAAAAAAGGAACGGTTTGTATACCGTTCCTTTTTGCATACACCGAAAATAACGCTTGACTTTTTGCTTTCTATCCGTTATTATGAAAATAGTAATTATTATTATTTTGATAGGAGGAGCAAAATGAATAACAAAGCGTTTTATAATTTGACATACGGCGTGTTTTTGTTGGCGGCAAAAGCGGAGGAAAAGGCGAACGCCTGCATTGTGAATACCGGCGTGCAGGTCGCGGGGAGCCCTGTACGCGTGGCGGTTTCCGTGCTGAATACGAATTACACCTGCGCGCTTATTAAGGAAAGCGGGCGGTTTACGTTGAGCGCGTTGGATGACAGCTGCTCGTTTGAGACCATTAAACACTTCGGTATGCAGAGCGGTCGCGACGTCGATAAGCTGGACAGCCTGCCGATGCCGACAGACGAAAGTGGCGTACCGTATCTGAACTGGAGCACCTGCGCGCGGTTCAGCGGCAAGGTGACGCACAGTGTTGACCTCGGCACGCATACGCTGTTCATTGCAGAGGTGACGGAAGCCGAGGTATGCAGCGACCGCGCTCCGCTGACATATGCGGATTACCAGAATAAGCTGAAGCCGAAGTCGGAGAAGGTCGAGCGAGAGCAGAAAATCGTCGGCTGGCGGTGCAAAATTTGCGGGTATGTGTATGAGGGCAGCGCGCTGCCGGAGGACTACGCATGTCCGTTGTGCGGGCACGGAACGGATGATTTTGAGCCGGTTTATGAAGCGTAAAGGAAAAAGGAACGGTTTGCACGCCGTTCCTTTTTGCATGTCCTATTAAAATTTACAGCGATATTTCACGGGTGTGAAGAGCGAACGGTGTAAAGCCCGGTGCTTCCTTACCGAATGGCTTTTTGTTTATCTGCAATGCGCAGGAAGAGGAAGCCGAGCGCAAAGAACACTGCGAGACATGCCACCGCCACGTTGATGGTGCCGCCTGCAAGCTTTACGGCTGCGATGACCGCAGAGCCGAGGAAGGACGCGCCTTTTGAGAAAATATCGTAGATACCGAAGTATTCGCCGGAGTTTTCCGCCGGGATGATCTTGGAGTAATACGAGCGCGAGAGCGACTGGATGGAGCCCTGGAAGCAGCCGATGAAGAACGCCAGAATCGCGAAGTGCAGGAGACTGCTGAGCATGAGCGCGTACAGTGCGATGCCGAAATAGCCCGCAATACAAACGAGGATGAGCGTGACGGTGTTGTATTTTTTCGAGAGCTTTGCGAAGACGAGCGAGCCGCCGAACGCAACGACCTGCGTTGCGAGCAGGAAGACGACCTGACCGACCGTGTTGAGGTTCAGGTCTGTGCCGATATTGATGGCGTTATCGATGATGGTGCCCACGCCGTCTATGTACAGGAAGAATGCGATGAGGAAGAACAGCACCTTTTTGTCGTGCGTCGCGATGTTTTTGAGGGTGTGGAAGATTTCCGCGAACGCCTTGCGGATATCATGCCCCTCGGTTTCCACATAGTTGCGCTGCTTAAAGCCGCGAATGAGAGGAATGGTGACGAGCAGCCACCACACGGCAGTCACCGTGAAGCCGATGCCTTTAGAGAGCATATCCGGCAGCACGCCGACCATATCGGGCCCAAGCACATAGGCGATGAGCGCGATGAGGAACGGGATGCACGAGCCGATGTATCCCCATGCAAAGCCGTAGGACGAAACCTCGTCCATGCGTTCTTCGCTGGTGATGTCGTTCAGCATGGAATCATAGATGGTCAGCGACGCGCTGTAACAAATCTTCGTGAACACAAAAAGGATGAGGAACAGCAGCCAGCCGGTGATGAAGCCGTTTAAAATGCAGCCGAAAATGCCGAGCGTTGCCGCGGTGGTGAACAGCACCTTTTTCTTATCTTTGTGGTCGGCGAGCACGCCGAAGATCGGCCCTAAAAGCGCCACGATAACGGTGACGACCGCCACGGCGATGGAATAATACGCCGTTGCCTGATGCGAGTTGATCTGCCCCGGCGCAGTGCCGATGGCGAGGCTCTTGAACCAGATAGGGATGAGCGAGCAGGAGAGCATGGTGAACGCGGAATTGCCCACGTCGTAGAGCACCCATGCGAATTCCTGTTCCGTCAGCCCGCGGAAGACCTTGAGCCGGTTGAGTGCGTGAAAAATTGATTTCATGTGAAGACCTTACTTTCTTTTTAAAATCAGGTGCGTGCTTTCGGTCTTACATTGTAGCGCCGCCCTGTTAAATCCGTGATGTCGGTTTGTAAAGGGGAGGAAAATTATGCACTCCTCTTTGTCCATTGTGTCCCTCTAAGCTTTACAAAAATTATCACTGTGTCTATTTTATCATAGATACGAACAAAATGCTATAAAATTATTTTTGCATCGATAGAAATTCGGGCAGAATATAACACAATATACAAAAAAGAGCGGGGAGAACCTCGCTCTTTCCGAATTTATATGTATGGTTTATGTATCGAGGCGCTCTAAATCGGCGCAGATGCGGTCGATGATCTCGTCCTGCATCATGTCGGGCGTGAGGGTCTGCTCGTTTAATGCGGGGGCGTAGTCCTTTTCGTTCCACCATTTGCGCATTTCCTCTTCGCCGAACTCCGTGCGCTTGTCCTTCGTTTGGTGGCGGCGGAGCGTCTCCTCAAACGGGAGGTCAAAATAGTACGCGCAGATGTTTTCGCCGTAGAGCGCTTTTGCGGCATCGAAAAGCGGGGTGTACCATCGGCTGTTCAAAATGCCTTCTAAAATGACGAGCTCGTTGTGCGCGTGGCCGTACTCAAGCAGCATGATGAGCACGTCGTTTGCGCGGGTGCCCGCGCCGTCGTTCGTCTTTAAGATGTCGCGGCGGATGACATCTTGGGACAGTAGCATGGTGTTTTTGCCGAACTTTTCCTGTAAAGCTCTTGCGATGGTCGTTTTGCCGCTGCCGCTGTTGCCGCGCAGGGTGATGAGTTTTTTCATGTGGTGTGCTCCTTTACGCTTTTTTTGATGGGATGGCGAATGACCGTTTTCCACTTTTCCGGCGCGACCTTACGGGCATCGCTGAGGTAGATCTCGTGGTGCAGGCGCGCGGCGGTAAAGTCGTTTATATAGCCGTTTTCGGCGAGAAACGTGTCCATCAGCGCCACAGATGCGGGCTCATCGTCAAACGCGCCGTGGTGCATGATCTGCACGCAAAGGCCCTCGTCGATCGTCAAAAACTCCGCTTTGCTGCAATCAAGCTTTTTCTTCTTTTCGGCGGTCTGCACGGCCCAGACGAAATCATCCGGCGTGATGAAATCCGGCAGGCGGATGACGGAGACCCAGTGGAAAGCAGATTTATCGGCATAATCGATGCTGTCCGTATTCTCCTGCCACCAAAAGCCCTCAAGCGGCGGCACGACATACTCGAAAAAGCCCTCGATGCGGTGGTCGGTCTTGTAGCTCATTTTAAGCGTGTAGGCGATCGCGTACAAAACGCTGATGGCCTGCTGATACGCGCCGTCCGGCTCGTTTGGGTCGCCGGTGCCGCGCACTGCAATGTAGTTTGCAGGCGGCACAGTGACGATCTCCGGCTTGTTTTTCGGCATGTAGAATTCTTTGTATTCTTTCTTAAAATCAAAGGGCATGGGAAAACCTCATTTCATAATATTGTTACGACCCCGTAGAGCGGTAATGGCGCACGCCGAATTTCCAAAAGAGATAGCACGGGATAATAAACACGCAGGCGATAACGGGCAGAAGCATCGCGCGGGCGTCGTTGTGGCGGCCGATGAGGTACATCAGCGGGTAATACTGCACGAGCGCGTAGGGCACGATGTAGGTGCAGAACGTCAGCACGCCTTTGCCGTAGATGGAAAGCGGGTAGCGCCCGTGCTCGCGCATACCGTCTGTTAAAATATTGATGAACTCGAGTCCCTCTAATGTGAAAAAGCATAGCCCGGCGAAGATCAAATACACGCCTGCAAAAAGCACGATGCCGCCTAAAATCATGAAAATGAGCGTCATAACGCGCGCGGCGCACCAATCGATTGGGCAGTTTTGAAGCGCCCAGATCAGCAGGAAAATCGCCATAATACCCTTGCCGAAGCGCTCTAAATCCATGCGGCTGCACAGGACGAGGAAAATCTCGTTGCGCGGGCGCACCAGAACGCGGTCGAACTCGCCGTTCCCGATCATGCGGTTGAACGTATCAAACCCACGGAAGAACAGCTCCGCGAGCGAGAATGATAACAGCACGATGGCGTAACAGAGCGAAACCTCGGTGTACGTGAAGCCGTCTACCTGGTTAAACCGCATGAACATGAACTGCACGCCCCAAAAGCATGTGAGCGGTATAAATAGTTGCGCCAGTGCGGAAAGCAAGAACGAAGCCTTGTACTGCATTGCTTTCTTGATATGGATAGACAGAAATTCAAAGTATAGTTTCATAGATGACCCCTTTCTTTGTATACTGCAAAACACGAACGATTTGCCGGGCAGCGGAACGACTTGTCGTTCCGTTTATCCTCCCTGAATCACTACCCGCTTCAGCGCATTTTTCATGAGGGTGTGACCGCCGAGCACCAGGACGAGCAGCCAGAAGATTTGTAAGCCTACGGCGAAAGCGGCGTTCGTGCCGGCAATATCGCCGCTGTACACGCGGTACGGCACGTTGCTTGTGGCAGCGAAGGGGGTCAGCTCGCAGATTCTGCGCAGTGCGGGCGGGAAGAACGGCAGCGGCACTACGCCGCCGCAGAGAAAATCTGCCAGTGTGACCAGCAGGGAGCGCAACCCGGTGGAAGAAAGGGTATACATGGTGAGGACATAGATGAGCAGCGTGAACGCCGTGCTGTTCAATGCGCCCAGCACCATGGTGAGCAAAAATAGAAAGAATGTGGGTAAATCTGTCGGCGCGGTCAAGTTATAGCCTGCAGGCAGAAGCGCCGCAACGACTAAGATTGGCACGGCACGCAATGCAACCTTGGAAATACGACCGGAGAGAGATTTCGTGTACCACATGGCGTAGAGGTCGATGGGGCGGCACAGCGAATACGAGATGCTGCCGGAGGTGATTTCCTCCAAAATGTCGCCGTCCAAGACCCACGAGGCGAACATAGCTAAAAACGCCTGCTGTATCCATGTGTAGTTGACGGCCGCCTGCAAGGTCATCGGAAAAGCGGTGGGGTCACTGCGGTAAAACGCGTGGTAGGCGAAGATGATCAAAAAGCCCCACGCAAATTGCGTGGAGATGCCTGCCAATGCCGCTGCGCGGTACTGCAAGCCCGTCACACAGCGCAGACGGAAAAACGAAATGTATTTTTTAAGTTTCACGGCGCACCTCAAATATCAAACTGTTTGTAGAGCGCCGCGAGCGTTTCGTCAATCTGCCCGTTGCCGCCGCGCCGAATGTCGTCGAGTGTGCCGTCTAATAAAATGCGCCCTTTGCCGATGAGCAGGACACGCTGCGCCAAGGCTTCCACGTCCTGCATGTCGTGCGTCGTTAAAATGACCGTGGTGCCGCGGCGCTTGTTCATATCAAGCACGAATTCGCGCACGGCGATCTTCGATACCGCGTCGAGCCCGATGGTGGGTTCATCCAAAAACAAGATGCGCGGGTCGTGCAGCAGGGAGGCGGCGATCTCGCACCGCATACGCTGCCCGAGCGACAGGCTGCGCGCCGGGGTCTTTAAGATCTCCGATAAATTCAGGAGGTCGGTTAAATCCCGTAAATTTCGCTTGTAAACATCTTCGGTCACGGCGTAAATGTCGCGGATAAGCTCGAATGAATCAATGACGGGCACGTCCCACCATAATTGACTGCGCTGCCCGAACACAACGCCGATCTGCGAAACATGCGCGCGGCGGTCTTTCCACGGCACGCGCCCGTCGATGACGCAGGTGCCGCTGTCCGGCGTTAAAATGCCGGAGAGAATTTTGATGGTGCTGCTTTTTCCGGCGCCGTTCGGGCCAATATAGCCCACGGCCTCGCCGTCTTCAATACGGAACGAAACATCGTTTAGGGCGTGAATTTCTTCGTACTCGCGGCTGAAAAATGCTTTTGCGGCGTTTTTAAAGCCTGCGTTTCGTTTTCGCACGCGGAAGGTCTTTTGTAAATGTTCTGCCTGAATCATAGTTTACTCCTCTTTTCCGTTAACGGTACGGACTTTCGGGCTAAAGCGAACACAGAAACTGAAACACGGGCTATCAGTTTAATACAATTTTTATAAAATGTCAATAATTTACACAAAAAATCCTGAAATTCTATTACAAAAAGTGAAATTATGGCGAAGACGCTTTTTTTCGGTATCTTTATATATAAACAGGAATTTGGCACTGTGGAGCCGGAAATGCTAAAAGCAGCTTCAAAACAGATGCCGAACGGGAAGAATTCGCACATTCACAAAGTATTTACAAATTTTGGTGTTGACAATTCCTGACCTTTGCAGTATAGTATAGACAAGGGTTAGCACTCGAGAACATAGAGTGCTAAAACCTGAGAGGTGCAAGTATGGAACTGACAAAACGCAAACAAAATATACTTGCCTCGATCGTAGACGGATACATTCGCACGGGCGAGCCGGTGGGCTCCAAGTCCATTGCGGAAAAAGCAGGTGTTTCTTCCGCAACGGTGCGCAACGAGATGGCAGAGCTTACGGAGCTGGGGCTTTTGGAACAGCCGCACACCTCCGCGGGGCGTGTGCCTTCACAGGAGGGCTACCGCGAGTTCGTAGATGCGCTGATGCAGCCGAAAACGTTAACGGAAGCCGAAAAGCTTACGATAGACGCGATGCTTGCAAAAAGCGCGTTTGACCCGGAACGATTATTGCGTGGCGCGGCGAAAACGCTGGCGGCCTCTACACGGTACCTTGCGTTGAGCACCACGCCGAGCGGCGCGGATGCAAAGATCAAGGCGGTGCAGTTCGTGCAGACGAGCCGCCGCACCGCAATGCTCATTATGATGAGCAGCGCAGGTACCATGAAAAACAAGGTGTTTCACTGCGACTTTGATCTTTCAAACGAGATTATGCGCATTTTCTTCCGCGTGCTCAACGAGCGCGTGACAGGGCGCGACGTGGCGGAGATCAACCGGGCGTTTGTGCAAAACCTTGCGATTTCGCTGGGGAATATGGCAATTTTGATGTCGCCGGCGCTGGCGGCGCTTTTGGAAGTGGCGCTTGAAACGATGCAGACGGAAATTTCCGTAAGCGGTCAGATGAACCTGCTGTTCTACCCGGAATACAAGCTTGGCGGTGCACGCCGGGTGATGGATATTCTGGAAAGACGGGAGCTTTTGACAGAACTTCTCGCAGGCAAGCAGAACCGCACGCAGATCAAGATCGGCACGGAGACCGGGCAGAACGCCTTGGCGGAATCGTCGGTCATTTGCTCACGGTACAGCGTGAACGGCAGAGATGCCGGCGCGGTCGCCGTGATCGGCCCGATGCGGATGCAGTACGCACACGTCGCGGCACAAACAGCATATGTCGCAGATCGTGTAGGCGAAATGCTTACGCGCATCATGCGGGAAGAATAGAGAAAGGAGCGTTGCCAGATGGCAGAGGAAAAGAAGCCTGTTCAGGAACCCGAGCAGGAAGCGAATACCGAGCCGGCAGAGGAATCTGCAAAGGCTGCGGAAAAGGAGAAAAAGAAAAAGAAGAGCGAAAAGATTCCGAAAGAGGATTACGACCGCTTGCAGGCGGAGTTCGACAGCCACAAGCAGCAGCACCTGCGCGTGCTTGCCGAGTACGATAACTTCCGCAAGCGTTCCGCAAACGAAAAGAACGCCGTTTACAATAACGCCGTTTCCGATACAATCAACGCGATTTTGCCGGTGGCCGATAATATCGACCGTGCTCTGGCACAGGAAAATGCCTCCGCAGAGGATATGAAAAAAGGCGTTGAGATGATCGCAAACCAGTTCAAAGCGAGCTTTGAAAAGCTTGGCATCCGCGAAGTCGGTCAGGTCGGCGAGCCGTTTGACCCGGCGTTGCACAACGCGGTGGCGCACATTGAAAGCGACGAGCTTGGCGAAAACGTCATTTCGACGGTGTTCCAGAAGGGCTACATGCTGGGCGATAAGGTCGTAAGACACGCCATGGTACAGGTAGCAAACTAAATCAGCAAATATCCATTTATATAGTAATTCAGAATTCACACACTCATTTGAGTTAAAGGAAGGTAATTGATATGGCAAAGACAATTGGTATTGACCTTGGTACAACAAACTCTTGCGTAGCGGTTATTGAAGGCGGCGAGCCGGTCGTTATCGCAAACGCAGAAGGCGCAAGAACCACCCCGTCTGTCGTGGCATTCTCCAAGACAGGTGAGCGCATGGTCGGTCAGGTCGCAAAGCGTCAGGCGATTACGAACCCGGACCGTACGATCTCTTCTATTAAGAGAGAGATGGGCACAGACCACAAGGTGACGATCGACGGTAAGAGCTACACCCCGCAGGAAATTTCCGCAATGATCCTCCAGAAGCTGAAGGGCGACGCGGAAGCTTACCTCGGCGAGAGTGTTACGAGTGCAGTTATCACCGTTCCGGCATACTTCACGGACGCACAGCGTCAGGCAACGAAGGACGCGGGCAAGATCGCGGGCCTCGATGTAAAGCGTATCATCAACGAGCCGACGGCAGCAGCACTGTCCTACGGTATCGATAAGGAAGACGACCAGAAGATCATGGTTTATGACCTCGGCGGCGGTACGTTCGATGTTTCCATCATTGAGATGGGCGACGGCGTGCAGGAGGTTCTGGCTACGGCCGGCAATAACCGCCTTGGCGGCGACGACTTTGATAAGCGCGTCATGGATTGGATCATCAACAGCTTCAAGGTTTCCGATGGCATCGACCTTTCCGGCGATAAGATGGCTATGCAGCGCATTAAGGAAGCGGCAGAGAAGGCAAAAATCGAGCTTTCCGGCATGACGAGCGCTTCCATCAACCTGCCGTTCATCACGGCGGATGCGACCGGCCCGAAGCACCTTGACCTCACGCTCTCCAGAGCAAAGTTCAACGAGCTCACCGCAGACCTCGTTGAGAAGACCATGGGCCCGGTTCGTCAAGCACTGAGCGACTCCGGCCTCTCCATCGGTGAGATCAACAAGGTTCTCATGGTCGGCGGTTCCTCCAGAATTCCGGCTGTTCAGGAAGCAGTTAAGAAGCTTATCGGCAAAGAGCCGTTCAAGGGCATCAACCCGGACGAATGCGTTGCAATCGGCGCCGCACTTCAGGCAGGCGTTCTCGGCGGCGAAGTTCAGGGCTTGCTGTTGCTTGACGTTACTCCGCTTTCTCTCGGTGTTGAGACCATGGGCGGTGTGATGACGAAGATCATCGACAGAAACACCACTATCCCGACCAAGAAGAGCCAGATTTTCTCCACGGCGGCTGATGGTCAGACGCAGGTTGAGGTCAACGTTCTGCAGGGCGAGCGTGAATTTGCACGCGATAACAAGCAGCTGGGTCTCTTTAAGCTCGACGGCATCGCTCCGGCTCCGCGCGGCATCCCCCAGATTGAAGTTACATTTGACATCGACGCAAACGGCATCGTAAATGTTTCCGCTAAGGATCTCGGTACCGGTAAGGAACAGCACATCACGATTTCTTCTTCCTCCAACATGAGCAAGGAAGACATCGATAAGGCTGTTAAGGCGGCTGAGCAGTTTGCAGAGGAAGACAAGAAGCGCCGTGAAGAGGTTGAGACGAAGAACAACGCAGAGAACCTCTGCTACCAGGCGGAGAAGCTCGTAAACGAGAGCGGCGACAAGCTGGAAGAGGCGGACAAGACCGAAGTGAACAACAAGGTTGCAGCTCTGAAGACCACCATGCAGAACGGCACGGTCGAGGAGATCAAGTCCGGCATGGATGAGCTGCAGAAGGCGATTTACGCGGTTAGTGAGAAGCTGTATAAGGCAAGTGCACCGCAGCAGGGCGAGCAGGCAGCCCCGGGCGCAAACCCGCAGCAGGGCGGCCAGAACCCGAACGGTGACGTTTACGACGCAGACTACAAGGACGTCGATTAAGTTTTATAAATGACACGTTCAAAAGCGCAAGGGGAGCCGAAAGGCGTCCCTTGCCTTTTGGAGTTTGCGAGGAGATGACAGCGGATGGCGGACAACAAAAGAGATTATTATGAAGTGCTTGGGGTCGATAAGAGCGCAACAGACGATGTGATTAAAAAGGCGTACCGCAAGCTTGCAAAGCAATACCACCCGGACTTGAATCCCGGAGATAAAAATGCGGAAGCGAAGTTTAAGGAAGTCAACGAAGCGTATGAGGTGCTTTCTGATAAAGACAAGAAGGCGCGCTATGACCAGTTCGGCTTTGCGGGCGTAGACCCGAATTTCGGCGGCGGCGCGGGCGGCGGAAATCCGTATGCCGGCGGCGCAGGCGGTTTTGATTTCACCGATATTTTCGACAGCTTCTTCGGCGGCGGTTTCGGGGGCGGCGGACGCCGTGCGAACCCGAACGCACCGCGCCGCGGCAGTGACGTAGAGGCAAGCGTCACCCTTTCGTTTGAGGAAGCGGCAAAGGGCTGCAAGAAAAATGTGACCTACCACCAGATCGAAAATTGCCCGGATTGCAACGGCTCCGGCGCGGCCAAGGGCACAAGCCCCAAGACCTGCCCGAACTGCGGCGGCTCCGGCCAGGTGCGCATCAACCAGCGCACACCGTTCGGCGTGGTGCAGTCCACAAGCACGTGCGACCGCTGCCACGGCAGAGGCCAGATTGTCGATACCCCGTGCAAAACGTGCGACGGCAAGGGCAAGATCCGCCGCCAGAAGACGATCGAGATTTCCGTTCCGGCGGGTATCGATGACGATCAGATTCTGAATGTCGGCGGCAAGGGCAATGCCGGCTCCAACGGCGGTCCGAACGGCGACCTGCACGTATACATTACAGTTCGTCCGCATGCCATTTTCACGCGCCGCGGCAACGACGTTTGGTGCGATATGCCAATCACGTTCACGCAGGCTGCACTCGGCGCGGAAGTCACGGTGCCGACGCTCGATGGTAAGGTGAGCTACACCGTGCATGAGGGCACGCAGCCGGGCGACGTGTTCAAGCTCAAGGGCAGGGGCATCCAGAGCCTCAACGGGCGCGGCCGCGGCGACCAGTATGTTCAGGTGACGGTCGAGGTGCCGAAAAACCTCTCAAAGCGGCAGAGAGAACTGCTGGCTGAGTTTGAGCAGAACGCGGACGACAAGAATTACCAAAAGCGCAAGAGCTTCTTCGGCAAGCTCAAGGAGCTGTTCGAAGAGTGATTTCCGCAGTGCGGCCAGTAAGGCCCGCTGTACGGTGTCCGGATGAACTGCGCAAAGCAATAGAATATAGAAGAAAAACACGCACGGTATTGGAATGCTGTGCGTGTTTTTCTGCGTGATGTCGAGCGGTGGCTCAAACGGCGGCCGGATTCGCGGGAGCGAAAGTGTTCGGTTTCCAGCATGGGGTGGGAAGTGCAGCTGTTTGCCGGAGAAAAGTACAAAAATGCACCTTCCTGTTCAGTCTTTCCTGTAAGGCTGTTTAAAAAGCGAAACTTTTTGTTGCAATTTGCTGAAAACGGGTATATAATATAAATGCTTATTTTGATGGGAAACGGAGGAATCCTGTTTTGAAAAAGAGAATTCTTGCTTTTTGCAGCGCGCTGCTGCTCGGCCTGACCGTCCTTTCGGGCTGCCAGTCCACACCGGTGGAGGAAAGCTCGACGTCGAGCGCTGCGCCGACAGAGACCGCGGAGGCCACGGCAACGCCGGAAGCGACGGCCGAGCCGACGGAAGCGCCCAATGCGGAGCCGGCGAATGTAAACCTGCTGACCGGCCTTCCGACGCTGACGGACGAAGCAGTCGGCAAGCGTCCGGTGGCCGTCATGATCAACAATGTCGAGGCGGCTCTGCCGCAGTACGGCATCTCGGCGGCCGACGTGATCTTCGAGATCCCGGTCGAGTACGACCTGACCCGCCTGATGGCGCTGTACGGCGATTACACGCAGGTGCCGGATGTCTGCTCCGTGCGCAGCTGCCGGTATTATTACCCGATCCTCGCGGTCGGCTTCGATGCGGTTTATGTGCATTGGGGCATGGACGAGACGATTGCCCGCGAGACGGTGACGCGGCTGGATATCGACCGCGTGGATGCGCTCGAAGCCTCGTACGGCCTGCTCGGCCGCGATCAGGCGCGCCTTGACAGCGGCTATGCGCTCGAGCATACCGGCATGTTCTACGGCGGAAAGCTTCCGGAAGCGCTCGAGAACAACGGCATCCGCACGGATCTGGATGAGGCGCATCAGGGCGCAGCGTTCAACTTCGTTCCGCAGGGCGAAAATGCCGCGCCGCAGGGCGATGCAGCGGGCTCGGTGCGCGTGGATTTCGGCGGAAACTACAGCACCTTCACCTACGATGCGGAGACCGCCACCTATCTGAAGAATTACAAGGACAGCCCGCACATGGATTCTGCCTCCGGCGAGCAGCTCGCTTTTGAGAACGTGATCGTTCTGGAAACGGATATTTCCGTCCGCGACGCAGCTTCCGGGCTGAAGAACGTGAACTGGCAGGGCGGCGCGTCCTATAAGGGCTATTATATCTCGGAGGGCGCCGTGCAGCCGATCACCTGGTCCAAAGCGGACGAGTACAGCCCGCTGAAGTTCTTCGGCGAAGACGGCGAAGAGGTGCAGATCAATCGCGGCAAGACGTACATCGCGATGACCTATCCCGGAAACTGCTCGATTTCCGAATCGTAATTGGGTGTACGAAATTTAGAATCCATTCGAAAAAGCTCCGGCTTTAAAATTGCAAAAGGGGCCGGTGCAGTAAGAGCAGCGCCGGCGCTTTTTGCCGTCCGGCCGGGGCTTTTTACCTGTTGCATCTTCCTGTCGAATATGCTATAATCTTCAAAGAATTTAGGATGCCAAAATTCTGCGGTAATGCGGTAAAGTGTTTTGCGTCCGGTAAAAAAGGGATTTGGGTATGAACAGCAAAAAAAGCTTTCATTTGGACATGCAGTTGGCCAGCCGTATTCTGCTGATTGTTCTGCTGGATATCGTCTGTGTCGCATTTTCGTTTTTTCTCGCGCTCTGGTTTCGGTTCGACCTGAGTATCAACAGCATTCCGGCAAATTATCTGACCTGCTGGCAGACTACAATTCCGATCTGGTGTGCAATTTCCATTGTGGTTTTTGCGATCTTCCAGCTTTACAACAGCGTGTGGTCGTTTGTCAGTGAAAATGAGCTTTTCCGGATGATTCTGGCGCACATTTGCCTGTTTATCATCGGCTTTTTCTGCGTCTATATTTTCGATATCCGCATGCCGCGCAGCTATTACTTCATCGGCTTCCTTCTGAGCTTTCTCAGCACGACGGCGCTGCGGTTTTCCTACCGTTTCCTGCGCCGGATGAAGCTGGTCTTCGAGCGCGGCACGGAGGAAAAGAAGATCGACCGGATCATGATCATCGGCGCCGGCGAGGCGGGCAGAATGCTGATCCGCGAGTTTGCACACAGCCAGTTTCTTTCCGGCCGTGTCGTCTGCCTGATCGACGACAATCCTTCGAAGTTCCGGAAAATGCTCAGCGGCGTGCGCATTGTCGGCAACCGGTACGACATTCCGGAAATGGTCAAGAAGTATGACGTCAACAAAATCATCTATGCGATCCCGAGCGGCAGCGCGAAGGTTCGAAAGGAGATCCTCCAGATCTGCAGCACGACGAAGTGCGAGGTGCAGACGATCCCGGGCATGTACCAGCTGATCAACGAAGACGTCAGCGTCAGCAAGCTCAAGAAGGTCGAGATTCAGGATCTTCTGGGGCGCGAGCCGATCCAGATCAATATCGACGAGATCCGCAAGTATATTTCCGGCAAGGTCATCATGGTAACGGGCGGCGGCGGATCGATCGGCAGCGAGTTGTGCCGGCAGATTGCGAAGAGCAACCCGAAGCAGCTTCTGATTTTTGATATTTATGAAAACAATGCGTATGACATCCAGATGGAGCTTAAGCGGAAATATCCGGCGCTGGACCTTGTCGTTTTGATCGGTTCGGTGCGCAATACGGCGCGTTTGGATGTTGTGCTGGGCAAATACCGGCCGGAGATCGTATTCCACGCGGCGGCGCACAAGCACGTGCCCCTGATGGAGGACAGCCCGAACGAGGCGATCAAGAACAACGTGTTCGGTACGTACAAGATGGCGCAGGCCGCCGTCAAGTACGGCGTCAAGAAATTTGTCCTGATCTCCACGGATAAGGCAGTCAACCCGACCAACATCATGGGCGCTTCCAAGCGTCTGTGCGAGATGGTCGTGCAGATGATGAACCGCGAATCGGATACGGAGTTTGTCGCTGTGCGCTTCGGCAACGTGCTCGGCAGCAACGGCAGCGTGATCCCGCTCTTTGAGAAGCAGATCGCAGAGGGCGGCCCGGTGACGGTCACGCATCCCGACATCACGCGTTTCTTTATGACGATTCCCGAAGCGGTTTCGCTCGTCCTGCAGGCCGGCTATTACGCCAAGGGCGGCGAGATCTTCGTACTCGATATGGGCGAGCCGGTCAAGATCGATTCCATGGCCCGCGACCTGATCCGCCTGTCCGGCTATGAGCCGGATGTGGATATCCCGATCGTCTACACCGGTCTGCGTCCCGGCGAGAAGCTGTACGAAGAGCTTCTGATGGAAGAAGAGGGACTGCAGGATACGGAGAACAAGCTGATCCATATCGGCAAGCCGATCGAGATGGACGACGAAAAGTTCAAAGAACAGCTCAAGCGGCTGGAAGCGGCCTACAAGACCGAAGCGGACAACATGAAAGACCTCGTCGCGGAGATCGTGCCGACGTATAAGAGAAAAGGAAACGCGTCGTAAAATCGTCGGTGTGCCGCCAAATAGTTTGTGAGATTGAGAGAGTGGATTGTAATCATGTATACACATTTTTTCAAACGCCTTATAGACATTGTGCTGTCCTTTATCGGGATCATTGTGCTGGGTATTCCGATGCTGATTATAGCTGCGGTCATCAAGCACGAAGATCCGGGACCGGCGCTGTTTAAGCAGAAGCGTATCGGGAAGAACAAGAAATACTTTATGCTTTTGAAATTCCGCTCTATGAAAATGTCGACACCACACGATGTTCCGACACACCAGCTGGAGAATCCCGAACAGTATTTATTGAAGTGCGGAAAAACGCTTCGAAAACTGAGTCTGGATGAACTGCCGCAGCTTTTCAATATCCTCAAAGGGGATATGAGCATCATTGGACCGCGCCCTGCGCTTTGGAATCAGGATGATTTGATTGCCGAGCGAGACAAATACGGTGCAAATGGTGTTAAGCCTGGCCTTACAGGTTGGGCGCAGATCAATGGCCGCGATGAACTTGAAATTCCGATCAAAGCGAAGCTTGATGGTGAATATGTTGAGAAACAGTCCTTCCTTTTTGACTGCAGATGCTTCTTTGGAACGATCGGCAAGGTTTTAAAGAGCGACGGCGTAGTGGAAGGCGGAACCGGCGAAATGAAGAAGTCGGTTCAGGAGCAAGAGGTTTCGGAATGAAAAAGATATTGATTACTGGTGCGAACAGCTACATTGGAACTTCTTTTGAGAAGTACATGGCCCAGTGGCCGGAAAAGTATCAGGTAGATACTGTCGATATGATCGACGGTACCTGGCGGGAGAAAGACTTCTCAGGATATGACACCGTGTTCCATGTGGCGGGGATTGCGCACTCGGATACAGGCCATGTGTCGAAAGAGCGCAAGGCATTTTACTATAAAATCAATAGAGATCTTACATTCGAAACTGCGGAAAAGGCGAAAGCAGATGGTGTAAAGCAGTTCATTTTTATGAGCAGCGCGATTGTTTATGGCGACAGTGCCCCGATCGGTAAATCTAAAGTGATTACGAAAGATACTATGCCATCTCCAGCCAACTTTTATGGTGACAGCAAATTGCAAGCGGAAAATGCTATATTGCCGTTGCAGGGCGAAGGTTTCAATGTAGTAGTGCTTCGACCTCCAATGATATATGGTAAAGGTTGTAAAGGGAATTATTCTGTACTCAGTAAATTTGCAACAAAGTTGCCTATTTTCCCCTATGTAAAAAATGAACGCTCTATGCTGTATGTTGAAAACCTATGCGAGTTTGTTCGTTTGATGGTCGAGAACAAGGAACATGGCGTTTTTTATCCGCAGAACGGCGAGTATAGCAACACGAGTGAACTGGTCAAGATGATTGCAGGTATTCATGGGAAGAAAGTTGCCATAATAAAAGGTTTTACTTGGGCTCTAAAAATACTGAGTCATATGACTGGGCTTGTGAATAAAGCGTTTGGCAGCATGAGCTATGACATGAGTTTGAGCGAGTACAAAGAAAACTACAGAGTTTGCGGGTTAAAAGAGAGTATAGAGAGAACGGAGGCGTGTTGTGGAATACCCGAAGTATAGCGTATTGATGGCCGTATATGTGAAGGATTCACCAGACTACCTGACAACAGCGCTTGACAGTATGGTAAGCCAAACAGTTGGACCGGATGAGATCATTTTAGTTGAGGACGGGCCTTTAACTTCAGAATTGTACAGCTGCATTGCGAACTTTAAGGCGAAACATGATGGCATTTTGAAAACAGTTGTTCTGGAAACCAATGGCGGATTGGGGCGAGCATTAAATGCTGGGTTGCATCAATGCAGGAATGAGCTTATTGCACGCATGGACAGTGATGATATTTCTCTTTCAAATCGCTGCGAAAAACAACTGCAATGCTTCATGGAAAATAATGACCTCGATATTTTGGGAACTCAGATATATGAATTTGTCGGTATGAAAGACAATATTGTTCGTTCTCGTGCTGTTCCATGCACACGAGAGGAAATCTTCCGTTTTGCACGGCGCAGAAGCCCATTTAATCATCCTACAGTAATCTATAAGAAGTCTGTGGTTCTTTCCCATGGCGGCTATCATGAATATGGTCGGAAGGAAGATCTTGACCTTTTTTTGCGAATGGTTTTTTCCGGCTGTAACTGTCAGAATTTGGAGGATGCTTTATTACTGTATCGGACAGATGAGAAAAACTTAAAACGAAGAAAAACATGGAAGAATTGCAGCGAATACATATCTATCATGTGGGCGTTTTTTAAGTCGAAGAAAATAGGCTTGTCTGACATCAGTTATGTTGTTGTAGGACAGCTTGCTATGTTCCTTTGCCCGAGTTGGGTTGTACAAAGATTGAGTAACAGATACTTGAGAACAAGACGATAAAACTGTATTGGAATTTTATAAATAGAGCGCGCCAATGAGCGGAAGTGGTGCATGTTTAGGATTATTCGATTGCATTTGATGAATTCTTGTAATCAAGAAAACAGAAAAGGATGGTGAAAGATGACCCGATATAATAAAAGCGTTCCAAGACTTTTTTTGATTATTTTTTGGACATTCGCTGTTGCTGGTTACTTCTTTCAGTTCCCTTTTCGTTGGATGTCTAATTTGATTGTACCGGGAGTTTTGGGATTTCTTCTGTTTCAGTTACCGCATATTAAGATGGACAAGAGCAAAAATTATTGTGCGTTGCTGATGCTGTTTATTGCCTATCTTGGTATATCTGCGGTGTATTCGGTATACTGTGGTGTTGAAATTAGCAGAATTCTTCGATTCTTGGTTATTTTGGTGTGCCTGCCATTTTGCTGTGCTGCTAAGGTAGGCAAATTCGATATCTTCAGAAAAATATTTATATTGTGTGCCGTTATCAAGAGCCTGATGTTGATCTATATCGGATTGGATTGCATTATTTTGGGAAGTCATGTGGAATGGCGTCAGTGGGCATTTGCTAACGGGCACGGAGATATTTATCTGCTGGGACCACTTGAAGCACATGTGCAAGTGCATGGTAATGCGTTGCTGGTGGTTGCCGCTCTTCTTGATTATGAAGTGTTCAAAAGGATTCGTTGGCAAAACATTATCATTCTGCTTGGCGTTTTTTTCGCCGGTAATTTTGCCTTTTTCCTTGCGTTAGCCTTATTCATAGCATGGAAGATGTTGCTTTACTTGCAAAGGCAAATCCGTCGTGGTAACAAGGGTGTATTAATAGTGCTGTTAGTGCTTCTATTAGCGGCCATGCTTTTAGTTGCTCCATATGTTTTAGGTAAAATGCAAGAAAAGCAAACATCAAATGCCGTCCGCTGGGAGCAGGTGGAGATACTGCTGGATGCAAATCTTGCATTTGGTGAGGGCCTTGGAAACAAAATATATGCCGAAGCTGAGCATGTCTCCTATTCGGGTGATATGTATTTTGAAATGCAAACACTTTACATCGTAAATCAAATTGGGCTGATAGGGTTGTTAATGATTTATTATTTAACTATGAGCCCGTTTGCACGCAAAAAAAATACGCTTGCACTATATTTAATCTATTTATTGTTTTCGTTTTGGAATCCATATTGTTGGGACACAACTCATATGATAACCTTGATTCTTCTGACCAATTTAAGTGGAGGTTTTGACTGCAATGAAAAAAGCGTTGGTTACCGTTTATTTCCCAACAAAGGATGTGCGGGAAAATGTGATACTAATATCGCAGCAAGTAGACGAAGTTTATATTTGCGATAACAGTCCGTCTGATCATGCCACTTTGTTTAACGGAATTCCGAATCTGCATTACGTGTTTTTTGCAGAAAACAGAGGACTGTCTGGCGCATTTAATGCAATATTAAAAGATCCGCAAACCCAATGGGACACAAATGATTATGTGCTTTTTTTCGACCAGGATTCTTCCATCAAGCCGGCACATATACAGGCATTGGTGGGTGAGTACGAGTCCTTGGAAAAGACAGGGATAGATATTGGCTGCATTGGACCGGCATTCTATAACACAAGCAAACAAGCAGTAGAGGAGCCCCGAAAAAAGGTGTTCCTCAATGACAGTACATACGATGTATCCAGTGTGATTACCTCCTCGATGCTTTGCAAATATCAGGATTTGGAAGCTGTCGGCTTTTGGAACGACGAGGTGTTTCTGGATATGGCAGACTGGGATCTGTGCTGGCGGTTTATGACCAAGGGGATGCACTGCTGTATGACAAGGGTAGCGGTGCTTCGCCATACCTTGGGGAACGGAGAAAAAAAGATCGGACCGTTTAGCCTGCGTGTTGGCTCTGTTTTTCGGGAGTATTACCAAATTCGCGATGGTTTGTATCTGTTGTTCAAGCCGTATACGCCTGTGCGTTACAGAGTGAGAGTCATCCTTAATTTATTTGTGCGTTCAGTTCTGCATTTGTTGTTCTTGAATCAACGGAGATTGAGAATCCGCTATATATGTATGGGCATCAAGGATTATTTTCTGAAAAAGAGAGGCCCGGTAAAAATGTTGAAATGATATCACTATAGTCAGGTGTGTTTGAAACTGACTGCAGATAATACGATATATGCATATTTGCCATATGAACACTTCCAAATATGTCAAGAGGAAGAATGTTTTGGGGCTTAGAAATGATTAGTTAGGAGTTTGAATGCATGAAGAAAATTCTCTATATATCTTATGTTGATTGGGATTGGATCAAACAAAGACCGCACTTTATTGCGGAACAGTTGTCTTATATATATGATGTGTCGGTTTTGTATCAGCGTAGTCGTAAGCGGGATAATCTTCAACACAATGCAAGAAATGGGATGAATATTCATTCGTTGTGTCCTATTCCGGGAGCGACTCGTTTTCACCTGATTGAGGTTGTGAATAATGTATTTATGCATATGTTGATAGTGCACTATTTGTGCAAGTATAAACCCAATATAGTTGTTCTAACTTATCCCACACAGATCGCTTGGGTACCCAAGTGGTACAAAGGGAAAATTGTGTATGATTGCATGGATCACCATGCAAGTATTTTTGGTGGTAAAAAGAGGGCGCATATATTGCGTGCAGAACAAAGATTGTGCAATCATGCGGATCTGGTTCTGGTTTCCAGTGAACGATTAAACGGTATTCTTCGCGAAAGATACGGATGTAAAAATATAATCACAGTTCGTAATGGATACAACGGAGAAATTGCAGATACCACAGAACTGCGTCCACACACAGGTGAACGCTATGTCTTTTGCTATTTTGGAACTATCAGCAGTTGGTTCAATTTTGACTATCTGATTAAGAGTCTAGAGGACTTTCCGCAAATAGAATATTGGCTTATGGGACCTGTGGAAAAAGGCGTTACGGTTCCTCGTCATGAAAGGGTAAAGTACTTAGGTGTTATTGAACATCACGATTTGTTTGCAGCAACACGACTGGTGGATTGTTTTGTTATGCCGTTCATTATTAACGATTTAATACTGTCGGTAGATCCAGTGAAACTGTACGAATATATCAATTTTGACAGGCACATCCTCTGCGTTCAATACGATGAAATCCAACGGTTTGAGAAATATGTGTGGTTTTATACGGATTATATATCGTATAAAGAGCAGGTTGCGAAAATCGTATCTGGAGAAAAGAAAAAATACAACGAGAAAGAGCGCATAGAGATGCTCTTGAACAGTTCATGGAAAAGTAGAGTTCAGCAAATAGCAGAAAGTCTGGAGAAGTTGTAGTTTAGCGATCAATTTATGGTCGTTTGCTAAGTTGACGAACGTAAAAAAGCAAATTCGTAATACCTTACATCATTATTTCACTTAATAGGTGGTCCGAAATGAGAACTATAATGCTTGCCTTTGGCACAAGACCGGAAGCAATCAAAATGTGCCCTTTGGTAAATGAACTTAAAACAAGAAAAAATCTCAATACGGTAGTCTGTGTTACCGGTCAGCACCGGCAGATGCTGGATCAGGTGCTTGAGGCATTCCATGTTGTGCCGGACTATGACCTTTCCATTATGAAGGACAAGCAAACACTGTTTGACATCACGACTAATATCCTTAACGGGATTGGCGCTGTGCTTGACGAGGTAAAGCCGGATGTCGTGCTCGTCCACGGCGACACCAGCACCACATTTGTGACCGCGCTTGCCTGTTTCTACAAGCAGATTGCTGTCGGTCATGTCGAGGCGGGACTGCGCACATACGACATTTACAGTCCGTATCCCGAAGAATTCAACCGGCAGGCAGTCGGTATTGTTGCAAAGTATAACTTCTCACCCACTGATCTTTCAAAGGAAAATCTCCTCCGAGAGGGCAAGAACCCCGAGAGCATCTATGTGACGGGCAATACGGCGATTGATGCACTCAAAACCACGGTTCGTGATGATTATACGCACCCCGAGCTTGAATGGGCGTCGGACAGCCGTTTGATTGTCATCACCGCACACCGCCGTGAAAATCTCGGTGAGCCGATGCATAATATGTTCCGTGCCATACGTCGCATCATGGACGAGCATCCCGATGTCAAGGCGATCTACCCCATTCACATGAACCCCGTGGTTCGCGAGGCGGCAATACAAGAGCTTGGTGGTTGTGACCGCATTCACATCATTGATCCGCTTGAAGTGTTTGATTTCCACAACTTCCTTGCAAGAAGTTATTTGATTTTGACCGACAGTGGTGGGGTCCAGGAGGAAGCGCCTTCGCTTGGAAAGCCTGTGCTTGTCATGCGTGATACAACCGAACGTCCGGAGGGGATTACTGCCGGTACGCTCAAACTCGTCGGAACGAATGAGCAGGTAATTTACGATAATTTCAAGCAGTTACTGGAAGATAAGGCTGCCTATGATGCAATGAGTAAGGCAAGCAATCCGTATGGTGATGGTTTTGCCTGTAAGAGAATTGCAGATGTGTTAGATCAGAATGTATAGGGAGATTTGTGGCTTGAAGTCTAATACTGGCCATTAACAATGAGTTCCTTGATTTAGCCACGATAACACAATTAAGAAGAAAGGAAGAGTAAACCCGATCAATCTCTAAAGTATAATTGGGTTTATTGAGAAGCTATGAGTAAGATTTATGCACCCGTACTTATTCCTACCTTAAACAGAGTGGAGCATTTTCAACGTTGCTTGGAATCGCTTGCAAAGAATCATGGGGCAGAACATACGGATATATATATATCTGTAGACTATCCACCGAGCGAAAAGTATGTGGCAGGGAACAAGCGTATTATTGAATATCTCAAGACGTGTAGAGCGTTGGAAAGGTTTAGATCTGCCACTATATTTTATCAGGATCATAATCTTGGTTCGACAGGTAATACACTCTATTTGCAAAATAGAATCAAAGAGAAGTATGAATGCTATATTTTTACGGAAGATGATAACGAGTTTTCTGTTTGGTTTCTTGAGTATATCAATTGTGGGCTTATGGCATTTAAGGACCATCCATATGTGATTTCAATTCACGGATTTAAAGACACTGATTGGATATTTGACGAGGGAGTCCCGGTAACAGGAGCTAAATTATTTGCCGGTTATGGTTATGGCGCATGGTATTCTGCAAAAGAAAAATGGGATCGTGATATACAGAGGTTTCTCTTGGATAGAAAAAGATTATATCCTAAAAACATTGCGAAACTGTTTGCCTCCAATCGTTATTTGTTTGCGATGTATATAAGCAGTCTTATTTGTTCTGATAGTGGGTTGTTTTGGAACTCCGAAAATCAATTGGCATTGGTAGATACGGTAAAGTCGATTTATATGAGTTTCACTGATTATTACTGCATTGTACCGGATAAGTCAAAGGTTAGAAATTGGGGTAACGATGGGTCAGGAGCAAACATGCTCCGGAATACAGATATTAATCCTTTGACAAAATGGAGAATAGAGGAAGACAAGCCTGTAGAGTATGACCCAGCTGAGGTGAAATATATTTCAGAAAACGATAAATTGGCGGAAAAATATCTGAGTCAAATAATAGGAATAAAGGCGCTATGCGTAAGTATAATTAGGTATGTATTGCTGCTTTTCCTAGGGCTCGACAGAGAAAGATACTTACGAGTAAAAAAGAGAATAAGGAAAATAGCGCATATGTGCAAAAGGAATAAATAGTTTATGAATGATTCTAGCAATATGAACACAAACTCATTACAAAAAAAAACCATAAGAAACCTGCTTTGGCGCTTTGCGGAGAGATGTGGTGCACAGCTGGTTTCTCTTGTTGTGTCTATCGTTTTGGCGCGCTTGTTGGAGCCGGAAGCCTATGGAATAGTGGCTCTAATAACGGTAATCATTACAATATTGCAGGTTTTTGTTGAAAGCGGTTTAGGAAGTGCTCTGATACAAAAAAAGGGAGCTGACAAACTGGACTATTCAACGGTTTTTATTTTTAACATCGGAATGAGTCTGGTTATCTATGCGGTGCTATATATAATTGCACCATACTTGGCGCTTTTCTATGAGAATTCTGAGATTTCTTTGATGATTCGTGTTCTTGGAACCACACTGTTATTCTATGCAGTAAGAAATGTTCAGCAAGCCTATGTTTCTAAGCATCTGATGTTCAAACAGTACTTTTTTGCAACACTTGTTGGAACTGTTACTGCTGCAATTGTGGGCATTTCTATTGCCTATATGGGAGGCGGTGCATGGTCACTGGTAATACAACAAATTACGAATACAGTTGTAGGAACAGTTGCGCTTTTTTGTGCCGTAAAATGGAAACCACAATGGCATTTTTCATGGACGCGATTTAAGCAATTATTCTCCTTTGGGTGGAAATTATTAATCTCAGGTCTAATCAATACAGGTTATAATAACTTAAGACAGTTAATTATCGGAAAAATATATACGAATGAGGATTTAGCATTTTATAATCAAGGCGATAAATATCCTCTTGCATTAATTACGGCTATAAATTCAACTATTGATGCCGTTTTATTTCCGGTTATGTCATCTGAACAGGATCACTTGGAACGACTGAAACTGATGACACGTCGAGCTATTAAAACAAGTAGTTTCATACTTTGGCCAATTATGTTGGGTCTGGCAGCCGTTGCAAAAACCTTTGTCAGTGTTTTATTAACGGACAAATGGTTGCCCTGTGTTCCTTATATGCAGGCACTTGCTATTAGTTATGCGTTTTGGCCGATTCACACGGCTAATCTAAATGCGATCAATGCATTGGGGCGTAGTGATATCTATATGAAACTGGAAATACTGAAAAAAAGTTTTGGCATAGCAGTTATTTGTATAAGTGTGTTCTGCTTTGATTCGCCCATAGTTATTGCATTGTCCTCCATACTTACGGGATTTATTAGTTTGTTGATCAATGCTTTCCCCAATCGCAAGCTGCTAAACTATGGTTTGATTGAACAAATTAAAGATATAGCACCATCAATTTGTTTGGCAATGGTTATGGCAGGTGTAGTATTGCTGATGGGTTATTTGCCAATTTCAAAAGTATTTTTGCTGTTTCTCCAAATTATTGTAGGCGGGATCATTTATATTGGCTTGTCTTTCCTGCTGAAGGTAGATTCATTCTTTTACCTATGCAATATAGTAAAAGGCTTTGTCAGAAAGGAAAATACTGTATGAAAAAAGTATTGTTACTGGGCGGCTCACGCTATCTGCGTCCTGTTATTAAGGCAATACACGAGCTTGGCTATTATGCCATTACTTGTGATTACCTGCCGGAAAACTATGCACACAAATATTCGGATGAATATCATAATGTCAGCATTATTGATAAGGAGGCTGTTTTGGATCTGGCACGCAGGCTGAAAGTAGATGGAATTATGTCCTTTGCCTGCGACCCCGGTGTGGTGACTGCTGCGTATGCTGCTGAACAGTTGGGATTGCCGACGCATCCTTATGAATCTGTAAAGATTCTTCAGAATAAAGCCCTGTTCCGTCAGTTTTTGGCCGGGCATGGTTTCAATGTACCGAAGGCAAAGGGCTATAGCGATGCAGCTGAAGCTATCAGGGATGTGGATGATTTCGCGTGGCCTGTCATTGTAAAGCCGACGGATTCTGCCGGTAGTAAGGGCGTAACGAGAGTGGAAAGCCCTGCCGATCTGCAAAAGAGCATCGAGTATGCACTTAGCTTTTCTCATTCGGATGAGTTTATCGTTGAGGAATTCATCGAGAAAAAGGGCGACTCTTCCGATACGGATTGCTTCAGTGTAAATGGCGAGCTGGTGTTTACCTCGTTTGACAATCAAAAGTTTGACAAAAACGCCGAAAATCCCTATACACCGGCGGCATACACCTGGCCTAGCGACATCAGTTCGGAGAATCAAAAAATTCTCCGTTCCGAGTTGCAACGGCTGATTAAGCTACTCAATCTAAATACATCCATTTACAATGTGGAAACTAGAGAAAGCACCAACGGAAAGCCGTATATCATGGAATTTACCCCTCGTGGCGGCGGAAATCGTCTGGCAGAGATATTGGAATATGCAACTGGTGCGGACCTTATCAAAAATGCTGTCCGTGCAGCGGTGGGCGAAGAAACCACACCCCTGCATGACCCCGTTTACAACGGATATTGGGCAGAGATCATCCTCCACGCAGACAAGAATGGCAAGTTCAAAGAGTTGGCACTGGATGATGTGGTCAAGCCCTATGTTTACGAAACCGATTTGTGGGTAGAGCCGGGTGAGGAGGTACATGCTTTCACGGCGGCGAATTTTGCAATTGGTACTTTGGTGCTTCGATTTGACGATAAAGATACGATGAACCGCATCGTGAACGATATATATAAACACCTTGAGGTTGTTGTATTGTAATTAACCGGACAGGAGGATTCCTATGCGTGAATACGGCGGATATATAGAATTTGAATATTATCACGGAAGGGAATACCACGGAAGTGCCATTGCCCTCAACAGCGGGCGGCATTGCGTGGAGTATCTTGTCCGTGCAAGGCACATTCGCAAGCTGTATATACCGTATTTCATGTGCGACTCGGTATCGGCACTGTGCAAAAAGCTGGGCGTTGAGATTGAATACTACCATATCGACATTCATTTTATCCCGCTGTTTGAGAGGATTCTTGCCGACGGTGAATGGCTGTATATCGTGAATTTCTACGGTCAGCTGTCGGATGATCTGCTTGTGGAGTTCAAGAATAGATTTGGAAAGGTCATCATAGACAACGCACAAGCATTTTTCAGGAAGCCGATAATCGGCGTTGACACCTGCTATACTTGCCGGAAATTTTTTGGAGTGGCAGACGGTGGATATCTCTATACGGACACACTGCTTTCCGAGGAGTTTCCACAGGACTATTCCTATGACCGTATGACTTTCCTGATGGGGCGCTTTGAGAAAACAGCAAGTGAGTTTTACCCGCAGAATGCAGCGAACAATAAAATGTTTGCAAATGAGCCCTTGAAGCGGATGTCCAAACTTACGCAAAACCTTTTGCAGGGCATCGACTACGAGCGAATAAAGCAGGTGCGAACAGAAAATTTTGTTTATCTGCATGGAAAACTGAAAGAAATCAACAAACTTACTTTGACTGTGCCGGAGGGAGCATTTATGTATCCTCTGTATATCGAAAACGGCGCGGAAATTAGAAAAGAATTACAACAAAAGAGAATCTATATTCCAACCCTTTGGCCGGATGTATTAGATGTCTGCCAAGAGGGAGAATTGGAATACGATATGGCGAAAAACATATTGCCAATGCCGATTGACCAGAGATACGACTTGAAGAAGGAGGATTTCGTTCAATTGCTGATTGGCGTAATAAATTAGTAACAGGGGGATTAATGTGATGAAAAAAGTGATTATTTTTGGAGCAACAGGAAATGTGGGATCTTATGTGCTCAAATACGCAAAAGAATATTTTGCTGGGACAGAGTATGAAGTGATTGCATCTGGCAGGAGAGAGACGAACTTCTTTGAGAGTATGGATATCCCTTATTATTCTGTTGATCTTTCAAAGAAAGAGGACTTTGAAAAGCTGCCCCAAAAGGATGTTTATGCCGTAATAGATTTGGCTGCGGAAATTCCGGCCTATATGGACGGGTATCATTCAGATAAGTATATTTACGGGAATATTGTCGGCGCATATAATGTGCTGGAGTATTGCAGAACAGCAGGGGTAGACAGAATATTATTTTCTACTACTTGCTTTGATGTTTGGGAAACAGCAAAAACGGGTGCAATAATCAGACCGAACGAGCCCATGAATTACAGTTATGTTGGTGATCATGCAGTATATGTTATTTCCAAAAACACGGCGTTGGAATTGATGGAACACTATCATCAAGAATATGGACTGAAGAAATTTGTTTTTAGGTTTCCTACAATCTATAGTTACAGTCCTTTCCACTATTATTATCCGAATGGAGTTAAAACCCTTAGGCCTGTTTATCGAATGATTCGGAACGCTATGAATAGTGAGCCTATTGAAATATGGGGCGACCCCAATTATTCAAAAGATATGGTTCATGTGTACGACTGTGCACAGATGATTTGTAAAGCTGTGACAGTTGACCGTGATGAAGGTTTTTATAATGTTGGCACAGGTGTTCCTGTTACTATGCAAGAACAGGTGGAAAGCATCATCAAAGTTTTCTCGCCTAAAGATAATCCCTCTCCCATTGTATATAAGCCGGAGAAACCTTGCGGTGGCGGTATATTGATGGATGTTCAGCGAGCTAAAGACGAACTTGGGTATGAACCGCGGTACGACTGCGTGAAATTATTTGAGAATTATAAGTACGAAATGCAGTTTGATCGTTTTAAGGAACTGCGTGGAAAGTAAGGTTAAGAACATTAAGCCTTTTAGGAGATTCCTGTAATATGAGAAAATTCGACATTTGAACAAAACAAGGATACTCCCTTACAATCAGGATACACGAACAGGGTCAATGCCCTAATAAAACGTACGTTGAGATTGAAAGGAAGTATCCCAAATGAGTGCAACACAGAATGGGAAAATCCGTCAAGTCACAGAAACAATAATAGTCATTGGTATGAATATTGCCAGTGAGGCTCATTGGGGCAGAGTGTTCGACTGGTGCGATCTGGAGTTTGGTAAGGGAGTCAAGTTTGAGAACAGCGCAGAAGGCTTTAATTTTTTTCTGTGCAGGGTATCTGAGTTGGCAACCGAACAGAAGAAGGACGGCGTCATGGTAGGGCTTGAACCCGCTGGGGCTGTACGCGAAACTGCGAGTTGCCATGAACTGCCGCTGGAGAGTTACAGAGAGAGCTCACTTCAGTGTGGAATCAAATCCAACGCTGGCTGAAGATCTACTTTCCAGAACACAAAACAATGTTTGGAAAATTTGAGAGCAAAGGAAGTATGGCACTGCTTCATGTAGCACTGTTTCCCTCCGATTTAATCGCTTTAGGTGTATGAAATCAACCAGATATGATGACAGATGAAACCGCGCTGCGTTGGTTTGAAGCGCACAAAAGGTCTTTGAAGCGGCTCACATGGATCTGTAAATTCTGCTGGAGGATTATGATGCGAAATTTCAACAGTATGAATGCATCATGGAGGTTGTGGAAAACTTGAAATCAAAGGGATCGGTTTTACCAATGTCGCAGGTGTGCTTTCTGAAGTTGGGGCCATTCGGCGCTTCTCATTCTCTTGCCAACTTCAAAAACTGGCAGGATTTGCCATCACTGAAAACAGTTCCGGGAAGCATAAAGGCCAGACGGAAATCAGTCGGCGCGGGAGAGTACATCTACGGGCAATCCTGTTCCAAGCGGCGACGCCGCTAGTAGTCAAAAATGAGGAGTTTTAAAAGTTCCATCCAGTATTTTATGATGAGAACTGAACTCCCTCTTGAAGAAAATGCAGTCAATGATTGGGATATGCTGCAAGTTGCTTCGAATGTTCTATGCAATATAGCCACAAAATGCTTATGTATACAGCGCTGAGAAGATGCTTGTTGACATCTACAGAAATCGTTTCGCTGTTGTGTCTCGTAAGAGACTCATACCGCTTCTGTTAAATTTGATTCCACAGGAATACAGAGTCGGTAGTTAGGTCAATGTAAATTACCATTAGAGCTTTAGAATCGGTATATGAGAACGACTGACACCACTTTGCAGACGAGCTGAACGAGGGAATGTAGGGCAACGACTCTGACAAAAATGGGAGGTTTGCGTTGCGAAAGATGTGGTTTACCGTATGCCTGTTATCCAGAAACCACTGGACGTTGGCTTTGTCATATCCATTTTTCGCAGGAATCTGCACTCGATGTTGGTCCTGCCTGTATCCTGCTTTGTGTGAAGTTGCGAAATCCTGCGAAAACTGGAGCATCAATGAGAAAAAACTAAGATTATTTAGGGATGGTACTGATGGAAACAATCAATGTAACCCGTTCCTCAATGCCAACATTTGAGGAATATTGTGAGGAAATCAAAGAACTGTGGGATAGCCATTGGCTGACGAATATGGGTATAAAGCACAAGCAGCTAGAAGCCGATTTGCTTACCTATCTGGACTCAGACAATGTGAAGCTCTACTGTAACGGACATTTGGCGCTGGAGAATATTTTGGAGGCTTATGCGTTCCCAAAGGGCAGCGAGGTAATTACAACACCGTTTACCTTTGCGTCTACGACACATGCTATTGTCCGTAGTGAGCTGACTCCCATTATGTGCGATATCAATGCTGTGGATTATACCATTGATGTGGACAGGCTTGAAGCTTTGATCACCGACAAGACGGTTGCAATTATGCCTGTTCATGTTTACGGCAATCTTTGCGATGTGGAGCGAATCCAAGGGATTGCGGACAAGCACAATCTCAAGGTGATTTACGACGCTGCCCATGCCTTTGCGGTTACATTGGACGGTGTCAGCTCGGCGAATTTCGGTGATGCTTCCATGTTCAGCTTCCATGCAACGAAGGTATTTAACTCTATTGAGGGCGGGGCTTTGTTCTTCCGCGATCCGGCCTTGGCAGTTCGTCTTTATGAACTGAAAAACTTTGGTATCCATGGTCCCGAATCGGTACAGTGGGTTGGTGGCAATGCCAAGATGAACGAATTTGCCGCCGCTATGGGCGTGTGCAACCTTCGTCACTTGGATGAGGAAATTGCCAAACGTGCCAAGGTGTCCGAGCGTTACCATGAGAGATTGGATGGTGTTTCGGGTATCCGCTTGAATACGGTGCAGAAGGGCGTGAAGCCGAATTACGCATATTTTCCGGTGGTGTTCGACGGTTACAAATATAGCCGCGACGAGATTTTTGAGAAGCTGAAAGCCGAAAATATCATGGCGAGAAAGTATTTCTATCCCCTTGTCAGCAGCTTTGATGCGTACAAGGATTATGATTTCTACGGTACTGAAAAAACGCCCGTGGCAAAGTACATTTCCGACCGAGTGTTGACATTGCCAATGTATGCTGACCTCAGCATGGAAGACATAGATAGGATTTGCAACATTATTTTGAAATAAAAATACAGGAGGCCAACACCAAGATGAAAGGTATTATCTTAGCCGGCGGAGCCGGCACACGACTTTACCCATTAACAATGGTAACATCCAAGCAACTGCTTCCGGTGTATGACAAGCCCATGATCTATTATCCTCTGTCCACACTGATGTTGGCAGGAATCCAGGATATACTGATCATCTCTACCCCTGAGGATACACCCCGGTTTGAACATCTACTGGGAGATGGCAGCCAGTTTGGCGTGAAGCTGGGATATTGTGTGCAACCTTCCCCGGACGGTCTAGCTCAAGCTTTCCTTCTGGGTGAGGAGTTCATTGGTGACAACGCCTGTGCCATGGTGTTGGGCGACAACATTTTTTACGGCAATGGCTTCAGCAAGATCCTGAGGGCCGCTGTCAGCAATGCCGAGCAGAGAAGCCGGGCGACCGTGTTCGGCTACTATGTAACAGATCCCGAGCGCTTTGGCATCGTGGAATTTGATGATAGCGGAAAGGTCTTGTCCGTAGAGGAAAAGCCTCAACAGCCCAAGAGCAATTATGCCATCACCGGCCTGTACTTCTACCCTAGGGGCGTATCCAAAATGGCCTACCAAGTCCAGCCCTCCGCCCGGGGAGAGCTAGAAATCACCACACTAAATGATATGTACCTGCAGCAGGGAGATTTGGATGTGCAGCTTCTGGGCCGGGGCTTTGCCTGGCTGGATACCGGTACCATAGACTCACTGGTGGAGGCGGCAGACTTTGTACAGATGGTGGAGAAGCGCCAGGGCATTAAGATCTCTGCACCCGAGGAAATCGCCTATAAAAATGGCTGGATCGACCGAGCCAAGCTGATTGAATCCGCAGAAAAATACGGAAAATCTCCCTACGGTGCCCATCTGAAGGTTGTGGCCGAGGGGAGACTGAGATACTAAGGAGGGCAATTTTATGACTATTCTCGTGACAGGTGGTGCCGGCTTTATCGGCTCTAACTTCGTGTATCACATGCTGGGCAAATACCCCGACTACAAAATCCTCTGCGTGGACTGCCTAACCTATGCTGGCAATATGTCCACCTTGGCAGAGGCGATGAAGAATCCGAACTTCAAGTTTTTCAAGACAAATATCTGCGACCGCAAGGCGATCTACGAGATTTTCGAGATTGAAAGGCCCGATGTTGTGGTAAATTTTGCGGCTGAGAGCCATGTTGACCGTTCTATCGACAATCCGGAGGTTTTCCTTCAGACAAACATTCTGGGTACACAGGTTCTTATGGATGCCTGTCGCAAGTACGGTATTACCCGTTATCATCAGGTTTCTACCGATGAGGTTTACGGCGATCTGCCACTGGATAGGCCCGATTTGTTCTTTACTGAGGAGACTCCCATTCACACCAGTAGCCCGTATAGTGCCTCCAAAGCATCTGCTGACCTGCTCGTGCAGGCATATCATAGAACCTTCGCTCTTCCGGTGACTATCAGCCGCTGTTCCAATAACTACGGCCCATACCACTTCCCGGAGAAGCTCATTCCCTTGATGATTGCCAACGCTCTCAACGACAAGCCTCTGCCGGTTTATGGCGAGGGACTTAATGTCAGAGATTGGCTCTATGTCGAGGATCACTGTAAGGCCATCGACTTGATTATCCACAAGGGACGTGTGGGTGAGGTTTACAATATTGGCGGCCACAATGAGATGAGGAATATTGATATTGTCAAGATCATCTGCAAAGCTCTGGACAAGCCCGAGAGTCTGATCACATATGTCACAGACAGAAAGGGTCACGATATGCGTTATGCAATCGACCCGACAAAGATTCACGATGAACTTGGTTGGTTACCGGAGACAAAATTCGCCGATGGCATTCAGAAGACCATCCAGTGGTACCTAGACAACAAGGAATGGTGGGAAACCATCATCTCCGGCGAATACCAGAATTACTACGAGAAGATGTATGGAAATAGATAAGAAAGCGAGTTCAACATGAAAGTATTTGTAACAGGTGTCAACGGCCAGCTGGGTCACGATGTGATGAATGAATTATATAAGCGAGGGCACGAAGCTGTGGGAACAGATGTGGCAGAGGTTTACAGCGGTATAGCCGATGGCTCTCCTGTTACGACCCTGCCCTATATTGCCCTTGACATTACCGATGCCGAGAGCGTGGAAAAGGTCATCACAGAAATCAAGCCAGATGCCGTCATCCACTGTGCGGCATGGACAGCGGTGGATATGGCAGAGGATGACGACAAGGTTGCGCTTGTCCGTGCAGTCAATGCAGGCGGCACACAGAATATTGCCGATGTGTGTAAGAAACTGAACTGCAAAATGACCTACATCAGCACCGATTATGTGTTCAACGGACAGGGCACGGAACCTTGGCAGCCGGATTGCAAGAAGTATGCGCCCTTGAATGTTTACGGTCAAACAAAACTTGAGGGCGAACTGGCGGTTGCCAATACGCTGGACAAATACTTTATCGTCCGCATTGCATGGGTGTTCGGCTTAAACGGCAAGAATTTCATCAAGACCATGCTGAGTGTGGGTAAGAAGTACGATACCGTTCGTGTGGTGAACGACCAGATCGGCACACCCACCTATACTCTGGATTTGTCTCGGCTGCTTGTGGATATGGTTGAAACTGATAAGTACGGTTATTATCACGCAACCAATGAGGGGGGATACATCAGTTGGTACGATTTTACTTGTGAGATTTTCAAGCAAGCTGGGTATGTCACCAATGTTGTGCCTGTTACAACGGAAGAGTATGGTTTGAGTAAAGCAGCAAGACCGTTTAACAGTCGTTTGGATAAAAGCAAACTGATTGAGAATGGATTTGATCCGTTACCGACTTGGCAGGATGCAGTAAAGAGATATTTGCAGGAGATAGAATACTAATGGGAAAATTCAACTTTATAAAAACAGAAATTGAAGGACTCTATGAAATTGAACCGACTGTGTTTGGCGATGATCGCGGATACTTTATGGAGACCTATAATGACGAATTCAAGTTCCTATTGAAGCATATTGACGGAAGTGTAGCTGAATTTGTTCAGGACAACGAGTCTAAATCCAGAAAAGGTGTACTGCGCGGCTTGCATATGCAGTTTAGCCATCCTCAGGCAAAGCTGGTTCGAGTAACTAATGGTGAAGTATGGGATGTAGCTGTAGACGTCCGAAAAGACAGCCCTACCTTTGGTAAGTGGCACGGTGTGTTGCTTTCTGGTGAGAACAAGAAACAATTTTTTGTGCCTGAAGGTTTTTTGCATGGCTTTGTAGTGTTATCTGATACAGCAACTTTTGTGTACAAATGCACTCGTCTTTATGAGCCTACTGATGAATATGGTGTTGCTTGGGATGATGTCGACATCGGCATTAACTGGCCGACCACGGAAGTGCAGCTCTCTGAGAAGGATAAGCGTAATCATAGTTTGGCTGAGCTGAAAAAGAGGATTGCCGAGGTGTTGGTATGACAGACCAAGGTAACTGTCAAATCTAGTTTTGGTTTACCGGAATGCAGCTGACGTGAGAAAATATCTTCATAATTGCGAAGAATATCGTAAGTTTCAGAGACTGGAAGATACTGTCTGAGAGTGTTATGGAGAGAAGTTTACAGGCACTTAACCGACAAGAGAAATTGACTGTACTGGCATTGCGCAAGGAAACACAGTCTTTGATAGTTTGCTTGAAACTGTCAAAGAAATCTCCTGTGGGTTCTGGAGCGTACCTCTCTGAAATTGTGGTACAGGCAACCAATGAAACCTGGGCGGAGGAATTGATTCCTGGACAAACAAACTGCTCTTAGTAGGTTAAGCTGAGGATTAATTCCTCATTTTAACTTGTTCTATATCTTGACATAGGATCAGAGTAACATCCCCGGATGTGGTGGTGAGATTCCGGTTGTAGTGGCCGCTCCGGTACCCCTGGCGCTGCTCATTACGCTCGTACCGGGCTGCCTGGGTCCACTTCTCCGCTTCGGCTTCCAGCAGCTCGTTGAGAGTTTCCTTTACGCTGCCTAGAACCAGCTCTTTGTGCCGCTCCCTTGATAACTTCCTCATTTAGCTGTACAATCTTCTCAGACATGTGCTGTCTCCTTTCTGGTGTGTCGCAACGATTTCATTCTACCAGAGTTCTGCAAACCATGTCTTCTTTTGTCCTCTTTTCAATTTGCGAAACTTATTCTACCTTATCAAAAGTTAAAGCACAGGTAAGAGCTTATTTTCTAAACATTTTACCCGTGCTTTACTATTTTATAAGTAACCGTCAAATTCCGCAACGCGTTGCCAAGGGAGGAAAAGTCTGCCACACTATAGGAGTCCAGGGAAGTACACCGTAGTATCAGATAGTACGGAATAGTATACAAGACTCTGAGATAGTGAGGTAGCGACATGGAGCAAATAGAGAGTATACAGAAAGCCAACCGGCAACGGCGGCTGGCAGAATGGAGCCAACGTGTGGAGGCCTGCAGGAGCAGCGGGCTACCAGTAGGCCGGTGGTGCCAGGAAAATGGAATCGCGGTATCCACCTATTTTGCGTGGCAGAGAAAGGTGTTTAAGACCCTGAAAGAAATTCAGGAGGTGACCTTTGCAGAGGTGCCGGTTATGAAGTGTTGCCCCCCTTCCGGACAAGTGGTAGCATCCCTGGAAATCAGCGGCGTGCGGGTCCAGGTTTACAAGGGAGCGGATCAGGCCACGCTGCAGGCGCTGCTCCAGGCGGCGAAGTCATGCTAAGTGATTTCACAGGAGCGGAAAAGGTGTACATCGCCTGCGGGTACACGGATTTGCGCAAGGGGATCGATGGGTTGGCGGCGTTGGTGCAAAGCCAGTTTCAGCTTGACCCGTTTACGAATACGCTGTTCCTGTTCTGCGGGAGGAGGTGTGACCGGATCAAGGCGCTGTACTGGGAGGGAAACGGCTTTGTGCTGCTGTACAAACGGCTGGAAAACGGGAGTTTCCAATGGCCTCGAAACGGCGAAGCGGTGCGGAAGTTGACGGCACAGCAATACCGCTGGCTGATGGAAGGGCTGCAAATCGACCAACCCAGGGCACACAAAACGATGGCGGGAATGAGCATGGTTTAGGAAAAGAAAAATGGCTAAACCCGCGAAAGCACTGGCTTTTTCGCGGGTTTTATGCTATAATTTACGCATGGAAAAGATAAAAGAACTCCCCGAAAAAAGCGAAGAAATGGTGACCATTTCCAGAGCGGAATACGAGGCTTTGCAGGCGAAATTGAGCGCCAAAGAGGAAGAATTGGTGGCGGCCCTTTTGAAAAACCAATGGCTGCTGGAACAGCTGCGCCTGAACCGGAAAAAGCAGTATGGGTCGTCCAGCGAGCAGATGGACCAGCTGGTGTTTGAGCAGTTTGGCCGGGTATTCAACGAGGCGGAGGCCTGGAGTACCGGCGTTGGGAAGAAGGAGACCCAGGTCAAAGCCCATACCCGGAAGCCCCGCTCCGGCAGTATTGAGGAGGTTGTTCCGGAAGGGACTCCCGTGGAAGTGGTGGAGCACCGGCTGGAAGACCATTCCTGCCCTGAGTGCGGTTCCGAAATGGTGGAGATTGGCAAGGAAGTGCGGCGGAGCCTGAAGATGGAACCGGCCCGGTTCTGGATCCGGGAGGATGTGTACTACACTTATGCCTGCAAAGTGTGTGAGAGGGAAACAGGCAATTCCGTGATTGTGAACACGCCCAGGGAGCCGGCAGTGCTGCCTGGCAGTTTCGCCTCCCCAGAGGCCATTGCCCACCTCATGGTGCAGAAATTCGTGATGTACTCCCCGCTGTACCGGCAGGAGCAGGAGTGGGGACGGCAGGGGTTGAAGCTGAGTCGGCAGGTGATGTCCAACTGGCTGCTGCGCGCGGCGGAGGATTAGCTTGTACCCATCTACCCGGAGCTGCACAGAGAACTGCTGAAACAAGAGGTTCTCCACGGGGATGAGACCACGCTGCAGGTGCTGAAGGAGCCGGGCAAATCCGCTGTGAGCAAGTCATACATGTGGCTGTACCGAACCGGCGGGGACGCAGAACACCCTGTTGTGCTGTACGACTACAGGCCGGACAGGAAAGCCGGAAACGCGGAGGAATTTCTGGAGGGCTTCTCAGGGTATCTCCACGCGGACGGGTACCAGGGGTACCATAAGCTGCCGGAGAACATTCGTGTAGTGGGGTGCTGGGCGCATGCCAGGCGGAAGTTTGATGAGGCGGTGAAGTCCCTGCCCCAGAAAGAGCAGGCAGGCTGCGCCGCTCTGGAGGGCCAGGCTTTCTGCGGCAAATTGTTCTCTATTGAAAAAGATATCCAAGACCTTCCCTTTGAGGAGAAGCATAAACAGCGGCAGGACCGGGCAAAGCCGGTGCTGGACGCTTTGTTTTCATGGGCGGAAGAAAAACGGAGGGTGACGCCGCCAAAATCCGCCCTGGGCAAGGCACTTCATTATCTACTGGAGCAGCGGCCGTATCTTATTCGCTACCTGGAGGACGGCAGGCTGGAGATATCCAACAACCGTGCCGAGCGCAGCATAAAGCCCTTTGTGATGGGCAGGAAGAACTGGCTGTTTGCCAACACCCCGGCGGGAACCCGGGCCAGCGCGGTGATTTACAGCCTGATTGAAACCGCTAAGGAAACCGGGCTGGACCCGCACAAATACCTTCTCTGGGTGCTGCGAGAGGCCCCCAGGCTCTTTGAGACAGACCGGAAGTGGGCAAAAAAGCTGACGCCGGAGCATTATATACAGCACTGAATTAAAACGTCTTTGGACTGCTGTCCAGAGGCGGTTTTTAATTTTTTGCAAGAATTTCCAGATTGTGGAAATCCATTTCCTTAACCGGAACTCACTTTCCCCCTATGCTGAGAAGCATAGAGAGGAGGTGAGCCCAATGGCCTATGCCAGAAGTCACACCATGACGCTCCTTTGTGCAGCTAAAGTCCGTTCCCGCATCTGCGTATGCGGCAAGGAACAACTGGAAGTCGCGGAATGGTGCCTGGTGAGCCCTCGCCAAGTACGGAACTGGATCCGCAAGGATACCAATATTTCCGTGATGAATCTTTACTCCTTAGCAGATTGCCCGGAGTGTAAAACGGATGACCTGGTGATCTCCCTGCCTATGCCCGAAGGAAAGGAGTAAAAATCATTGTCTGATTTTGAAGTCTTACAAACCTACGCGTCCTGGGCTGGCACTGCTGTGCCGGACAAATTACCAGGGATACCTTTCGCAAACCTGGACGTCTTTGAGGACGAGAGCAGCCTGAGAAACCAGATTTTTTACCTCGTACCGGATACTTCTTCCGGAAAGCTGCGCTGCTTCTTCTACTTTGAAGACAATCTGTTCACAAAAGAATCCGGTGGGGATTTGATTCTCTCGGCGTCTTCTCTCCGCCTTTTTACCTTGTAAGCCTGAGATTACATACGAAGGAACCAGCTGTCCCTTTCTAGGATGGCTGGTTCCTTTTTCTACGGCGGCGCCGGAGTTGACGCTTACCAAAAATCGCCATTCCAGCTCCATCTGCACGCGATTTGAGCACCACTTTCACGTACTAAAGCCCCATCTGCATCGCCGGAGTTTTAGCGACACCCTGCCGGAGAACCAGCGACACCTCATCGCTCTAAAACGACACCCCCTGTGGCACATGCAAAAGCTCTGCCAGCTAAGCCAGCCAGCAGAGCTCAGGTCAACTTTCTTCAGGAACAGGAATGCCGTTCTCTGTCAAGATGTTCTCCAACTGTCGAATCCGCTCGCGCTGTCGTTGGAGTTCTTTCTCAGCTGCGTAAAAGTATTCCATCGACTCACGCTCCATCTCGTTGTAGCAGGCCCGTTCCAGTTCTAAAACCATACATTTTTCCTCATCGCAAAGATATGGGCGGTCACACATCCTGGCCACCGCCTTCCCGAGCAGCTTTCAAGCCCTTGCGTTCCCGCATCGAGACTCGGCCATCCACCAGAACCTCATAAGCGTTGTGGATAATGCGGTCCATAATGGCTTCCGAAACGGGGCTATCGGATTCCGGGTTGGGATCAATCCTGGTGTACCAACCCTCAGATTCGTACTGCGTGCAAAAGATCGTAGACTTGTGGCACCGCGCCTCCACAATCTCCAGCATATCATAGGATTCTTGCGGGGACAGCGGACGAATCAGCCACTCGTCCAGGATCAGCAAATCTTTCTTCTTGTACGATTCTAGCACTTTTTTCAGCGTGCCGCCGCTGCGGGCAATGCTCAGCTCATCCAGCAGTTCCGGCATACGGATGTACTGCACCTTCTTAAAACGGCGGCAGGCGGCATTGCCCAGGGCACAGGCGATGTAAGTCTTGCCGTTGCCAGAGGCTCCCTTGAGGATAATGTGGTGGCCTTCGTCAATGTACTGGCAGGTGGCAAACCGCAGCATCTGTGCCTTGTCCAGCTTTCGGTCCTCGTGGTATTCAATGCCTTCTACAGTGGCAGACGGCACGGCGAAGCGCGCGTTGCGGATAAACCGGTTCAGTTTGTTGCTCTGGCGTCGGTTCCATTCCGCATTCACCAGCAAGCCCAGCCGCTCCTCGAAGCCCAGTTCATTGAACGTGGGATCTTTCAACTGGTTGGCAAACTCCGCTGCCATAGCGGTCATCTTCATTGCCGTGAGCATATCCATCGTTGCCTGGTTCAGCATCAGCGGTCGCCTCCCTTCCGGAAGTAGGCCGCGCCGCGGGTAATGCCGTAGCTATTGGCTTTGGACTGCGACAGTTGGCTCTCGGCCTTGTCCGGCTTGTCCAGGCCATTTTTCAGAATGCTGGCAATGGTGCGTAGTGAGGGTGCGGTGCTGTACGCAAGAGCCTTGCCGCAGGCTGCCTCCAGCCGCTGTTTGCCGTACCGCTGTTCCAGTTTGGTCAGACCGGCGCAGGCCTTGTAGCCCTGCTCGACCGCCTTACCGGACTTCAGAAAGTGTTCGGCTACCTTCTCGGTCATGGGACCGACCGACATCGCCCAGCGGCTGAACTCATCGGCGTTGTAGGTGAGATATTTCTGGTGCTCCGGCGGCATATGTTCGCGCTTCACCATCGGATCGCGCTGCCGAGTCTGCAGCCGGCGGTGGCTGGCTACACGGCTGCCGTGGTAAAACACTTCCACCGTTGTTTTGGTCACGCGGATATCCACGCGCTCGCCAATCAAGTTATAGGGAACAGAATACTTGTTCCTGCCATCCGTAACAAGATAGTCGTTGGCGACCTTGGCAACCGACCAGACGGCCGGTTCAAACGCACTGACCGGCAGCGGCAGCATGTAGGGCTTCTCTTCTTCCAGATAGGCACTGCGGCGGCAGCCAGCCATCTGCTTGAACGGGCGGCTGTTCAACTCATCGAGCTTTTCAGCAACTGCCTCATTCAATTCCCGCAAAGAAAAGAATTTGCGGTCGCGTAGAGCGGCCACGATCCATGTTTCGGCAAAGCGGACGGATGCCTCCGCCGGACTCTTGTCCTTCGGCTTGCGGACACGTGCCGGTACGATTGCGGTGCCGTAATGCTCGGCCAGTTCCTGGTAACTGCGGTTCAGAATCACATCGTACCGGGTGTTGGACAGCGTAGCCGTCTTGCAGTTGTCAGGGATCAGCAGCCGTGCAACACCGCCGAAGAAGTCAAAAGCGTGGACATGGCAGTTCAGCCAGTTCTCGATCCGCATGTCATCGCAGGCTTCCGCGTAGGTGTAGTAGCTGCAGGGCAAAACGGCAACAAACAAATAAGCGGCACTTTGTTCGCCAGTGACCGAGTCCTGGATGGGAATGGTATCTCCGGCCCAATCTACCTGCATGGCATCTCCCGGCTTGTGCTGGATGCGCATGGTCGCTTTTGTAATGCGTGCCCAGCGGCGGTACCGTTCGCCAAACTGAGTACTCATGTACGGCCTTTGGCCCGCCTCCTGACACTTCGCGCAGTATTCTTCCCATAGCAGCGTCAGGGTCACGCCTGAACGAGCCAGTTCGCGGTGGATGTACGGATAGTCTGGTTCGGCGTATTGGCTGGATGCCTTGTGCTTGTTTGGGAAGAGAAGCTGTTCCAGTTCGGCGTTGGTGATGTCGTCGGAGAGGGGCCAGGATATGCCTTGTTCCTTTGCTGCCTGCAGTACATCTCGCACCGTATGTCTGGAACAGTGTGCCATTGATTCAATGGTTCGCTGGCTGTACTGAAGACTGCTTAACCGCAAGATCTCCCGATAATTTGTCATTACGAAACCTCCAATTGATTTAGTCACAGCTTGGCTGTGCTAAACCAATTATAAGGCTTTGGGGCTTCAGTGCGTGAAAGTGGGGCTAAAACTCCGGCAAGGTGGTGCTAAAACTGCGTGCAGATGGGGCTGGGATGGCGATTTTTGCATCCAGAGGGTTGGCGGTGCTCTGCAGGTCGCTACCAGCGAACCGGAAGTTCTGGCAAAACATGAAAGCGCTCGCGATGATCGATAAACCGGAACCAGTTCCGGTTTCAGCCTGTAGAAAAACCTGCTCCGGCAATTAAGCCAGAGCAGGTTTTTTGCTTGGAAACGAAAGCGGAAACGGAAAAAGCATCAAAACAGCAGCTACACTTTTCCCCCATCCTGTTTGTTTTCCGCCATCCGGCGCCGGATGGCGGCCATTCCATTTCCAAATGGCCAGCTTTTTCAGATTCATGGCAGCAAATTTAAGCTTCACCCAGTTTGTCACCTGGGCCAAGCCTCTGTACTGCGTGTAACGCATCCCGTGTTTTTCCTTCGCATCGGCAAACACACGCTCAATCTTCTCTTTTCGCAGCCGGTACAGTTCTTTGTACACCGCCATATGCCGGACATGCTCTGCCATCTCCACATAGTCCTGCCAGACATGGCGCAAGACTGTTT